>ERZ772909.61-NODE-61-length-89114-cov-6.139930_pt1 | contig 89114 bp, 71 predicted proteins | sample MGYA00511137_ERZ772909 | MGnify/ENA primary metagenome ERZ772909 (study PRJEB29015, sample SAMEA2738095) | human oral metagenome | biome: human oral; feature: human-associated habitat; material: saliva | place: China | collected 2270 ... | reverse complement strand
TAAACGAAACATTTTTTTCATAGTTTCCTCCTCCACGTGTCATACTAGACCGTGCATCTTAATTTTTTTACCAAGAAACAGTAGCTGTTTCTAACTTGCTTATATCTTACCTCTTCTCTATGAATACATCATGAAAAAAATATGAGCCTTCTATGAAATTATCATGAACAATATATGAAGTTTTACAGTATCATATAGATACTATATTCACTGCCCTATATCATCTAGCATCTAATAATACACCATTGTATTCTCTAAGATGCATTGGACATATAAGCTAATCAACAGAGTAACACAAAAAGAGACAACACCGAAATGTTGTCTCTTAATCTGTTTTTGTATGCTAGATAGTAATTAGTGCTTAACCATTGTTAAGATGCCTTCCAATTGTGGGAAGAAAGCTTGTCCAAAATAAGTTAAAACACCAAAAGCGATTAGATATAACAAGAAGTATTTAGATACATGAACCATGATGGAACTTGCATCGATGGAGTGACGTAATTGATCCGCTTTTTGTGCATCAATTTTATTTTCTTCGATGAATGTGTTAAGAGCAGGACCTACGGCACCGATCGCAATGGCAATACTTTGTGGGGAGAACATTTTACCAACACCAGCAGAACCAGAGTTAGTTGCTGCCAACCACAATGCTAATGTATCATGACCAGGAGTCAATTGATGAGCCGCTGCTGTTTGCAATGGTCCGAACAATACGTTCGCATTTGTACCAGAACCAGTTAAGAATGCGCCTAACGCACCAATAACAGGAGCAAACGCAGGGTACAAAGAGCCAGTTGCCGCTACTAATGCGTTAGCGATCATACCAGTCATACCAGAGTATGTCATCAATTTAGCTGTTACAACTACAGAAATGATTGTTACATATGTTAATTTTAATGTTTTCAATGTATTTGTTAATACATATTTTTGAGTACCAAGACCTGCTTTTTGGATAAAACCACCAATTAAAGCAGAGATGAAAATCATAATACCTGGAGTTGCAATCCATACAAATGTATACGGTTTTGCATTCACACCTGCATGAATGGGTACAGATGTTTTAAATACCATCAATGCATTATAAACAGGTGGTACTAATTTGGATGTACCAATTAACAAGATAAAGATCAAGATAAATGGAGATGCTGCAATTAAACCTTCTTTAGCTGATACTTTTTTTGCTCCCATATCAACTTTATATTCTGGGTCATTTACAGGCATAATTTTTGCAATAGCTATAATAACAGCCATGATAACAATAGAGGAGCCCATAACAGCAAGTTCTGGACCACCTGCATACATATTAATTAATAACTCCGGAATAGCTAATGCAAAACCTGCAATAATAGTTTGAATAAATACTCCTTTAATTGCTTTCACACCGCCAGCAATAATACCGACAATAAAGAGTGGAGTTACTACATTTAAAATGAATAATTGCGCTGCAATGAATGTACCTAATTCAGCTGGTTGTAGACCAGTCAAAGATGCCAATGTAGTTGTTGGAATTGCAATAGAACCAAACGTAGTTGGTACGGAGTTTGCTACTAAGCAAGCCAAGATAGATTTCAATGGATCAAAACCTACTGCTACCATCATCGCTGCTGGAATGGCAACGGCTGTACCGAAACCTGCCATACCTTCCATAAAGTTACCAAAGCCCCAAGCCAATAATAATGCTAAAATACGCTTATCACTAGTTACGGAAGATAACATAATTTTAATTGTGTCCATCGCTTTTGTATGAACTACTAATTGATATGTAAAAATTGCTGCTGTAATAACCAAAAGAATTGGCCAAACTGCAAGAGCTACACCTTCCATAGCCCCTGTATACATAATATAAGCATTTTCTCCATAATAGAAAACCGCTAAAATATATGTACCAATTGCTGCCGCCAAACATGCTTTCCATGCCGGCATTTTTAAAATTGCCAACGCTACGATAAGCCATAGGATCGGCAAGACTGCTAAAAATATATCCATATTAACAATCCCTTTCTATAGTGAATCACTGTAATTCAAATTCTAGCATACGTACAGTGTAATATAACAAAAAGAGAGGAAATCCACAGATTCCCTCTCTCATATGTTCAAAGATGTTGACTGTTACCAGTCTCTAAGAAGTATTCCTTAGGGATACAAAACTACTGATTCTGCATCGATAAAGATTTGTAATTGTCAGCTACTGACTTCTAATTAGTAGTTGGAAGCAACTGCTTTAGGTGGTTCATAGTCGCCGAAGTATTTTTTAGGATCCAATTTCAATAAGTTACATACGTCGAACAATTCTGCCACAGTTTTGTCGATAACTGGAATACCTTCTTTACGGCAAACTTCGATAGCTTCTGCTTCTTTTTCACCATGAGTGTAGATGCGCTCAGCACCTTCAGCTTTAGGAGCTTCACGAAGTTCTTGTAAGAATGTGGAGAAGTGTTTTTTAACGTCTTCTGGGTTACCGAAGATAGCTGGGTTAATAGCCATGAAACCATGACAAATGTTGGAACGGCCACCAGTCATACATTTATTGGATGTACCACCTTGAGAGAAGATAGATGCGAAGATTTCGCAAAGCATACCGTAACCATAACCTTTGTGGGAACCTAATTGTTCAGTGTTACCACCTAAAGGCATGATACCGCCACCAACGTGGTCAGAGATATTGCCCAATACTTCGCCAGCATCTTGAGATGCTTTACCGTCTTTATTTAATGCCCAACCGTTAGGTAATTCTTTACCCAATTTGTTGTACATTTCTAATTTACCACGAGTTACTACTGTAGTAGATGCGTCGAAGAAGAAGTTGTATGGTTCAGCTGGCATTGTGAAAGCGATTGGGTTAGAACCAAGCATTGCTTTACGAGCAAATGTAGGAACCATGATTGCTTCAGAGTTAGTGCAAGAGAAACCAATTAAACCTTCTTTTAAAGCAAGATCAGCATAGTAACCAGCGATACCATAGTGGTTAGAGTTACGAGCAGATACGATACCGATACCAGATTCTTTAGCTTTTTTAATTGCTAATTCCATAGCAAAATGACCAACTAATTGACCCATTGCGTCATGGCCTTCAACAACTGCGGATACAGGAGTTTCGAATACTACTTCTGGTTTTGCTTTAATGTCGATAAGACCTTTTTCAATACCTTTGTGGTAACGAACTACACGTTGCATACCATGGGATTGGATACCGTACATGTCGGACATCATCAATACGTCTTTAATGATGCTAGCTTCTTCAGGACTGAAGCCAAATCCTTCAAATGCGTCTTGACAGAATGCGTTAAGTTTTTCTTCTTGGATGTAAACAAAATTTCCCATCGTTAAAACCTCTTTCCCTAACTAAAAAATATGTGTGACATCGCCTGTACTCCTCTATAGGTGGTCACGACTCTTGATACGTAAATTATAGCACACATGTACACCACATGGAATAGAAATCCCCTATTTATCAGCATTTTAACCTTATCATATATGCATAGTTAAGAGATAAATTAATTGTTTTTATTAATACTTTTCTTAAAAAGTAGCTATTTCAGAGGGTAAACCAATCATTACTTTTAGTTATACCTCATCTTTCTTCTTCATCATAACTTCATTTTCCTATGCTTCTATATCGAATTCCATAAAAGAACATCTATATTTATCGTTCTTCTCTATCGATATCCATCGATAATACGGAGATGTTGTATAGTCTACTATAACGGTTAGTTGTATGTATCCTTATTATTTCACTATTGTAATTATTTGTTATCTTTTTTATCCTTTTTATCTTTTTTATCTTTTTTGTCTTTTTTATCCTTTTTATCTTTTTTGTCTTTCTTACCCTTATCTGCTACAACACCTGACTCATCACTAATAGCTGCATTCATTTGTTTTGCTATTTCAAAGGCCGCATCATAGGTTGGCATAGTCACGATATTAGTCGTTCCAATCGCTACAGTAGATCCATCTACACGGGCACCGCCAATGGCATGATCGTGATACAATCTAGCCAATTTACCAGCCACTAAGTAAGCTCGCATTGGCGCTGTATAATTATCTTTTGCGGTTCCTTCATAGACAGGCTTACCATTGATAAATACTGTTTGTTGTTCTACTTTCACATGATTTTCAGAGTACACGTATAAGCGTTGCAAATTGTCCAATACCCGTTGCGATGTTTTTGGATGGTCGTTAGGATTTAAAATTTTACCAAATCCCTCACGGTAGGTGTCGCCATATTTATTTTTGATAACTTCCATGGCAAGGGCGGCACCGCCTACATTATATGAAGAATCTGCTAAGATACTAAAGCCTAGTTCATCAGCATGTTTCTCTTGAGACATAGTGAACACTTGACTATCTAAATATTTTCCAGTAAGTCCCGCCGCAATTTGACCTAAATCTCCAGAGTTAAACGTAGCTGCCCCAATTACTGTAGACAAAATACTGCTTTTCTTAGCTCCATTCACTAAATCTTTGTGCTCTCCATGGCTCAATTCATGACCAATAACATAGGCCAACGCATCATCATCTAGCAAATCCATGGCCCCTTTGTTAATAGACATAACACGTCCAAAGGTCATGAAGGCATTGAAATCTTCATCTGGGTTAACGTACACCACATAACTGCGTTTCACATGAGGTGATTTTGAAAGTTCATCCACAATACGCTTCGCCCGCATTTGATAAGCATAATTATCATACACACCTGTACGGTCTTTTGTTTTTTCCAGCATCTCTTGTTGACCTTGCTCTGTATTGTCTAGGTCACTCAAATGTTGATGCACAGAAATGCCTCCTAACACACTTTTACCAAGAGTCTCCCACAATCCATGAGCTTCTACTGTAAGTATTCCTGTAGATGCAATACCCATAGTTAACACTGCTGCACACAGCATACGTTTCCAAGTCTCTTTCATTAGTTCTCCCTCCTGCTTCTATATACCGGGGTCATCTTCACGATACGCCAGATCTCTAAATCTCGTATATGCCCCTTCAAACCATAGTTTCACAATCCCTAACTCACCATTACGATGCTTACGGATGATAACTTGTGTTTCTACACCATCACTAGTATCTTCTGTATCTTGATAGTTTTCACGATTCAAGAAAGCAACAATATCCGCATCTTGTTCTAGAGAGCCTGATTCACGTAAATCACTTAACATTGGCGTTTTATCGGCCCGGCTTTCCACACCACGGCTTAACTGCGACAAGGCAATCAACGGCACATTAAATTCTCGCGCCATAATTTTTAATTGTCGAGAAATCGCCGATACCTCTTGTTGACGATTATCCGCCATTTTTTTACCGCCATTTTCCATGAGCTGAATATAGTCCACTACCACAAGTCCTAGCTCACCATGTTCTTGAATTAAACGACGTAACTTTTTCTTCATTAATTGCGGCGTCAAACCTGAAGTATCATCGATATATAAAGGTGCTTCTGCTAAATCATTCAAAGCATTAATGGCTTTTCCCCAGTCTTCTTGGCTAAGCTGACCGTTCCGGATACGACCGGAATTAATTCCAGCCACCGCTGCCAGCACACGGGCTACCAGTTGTGTCTTAGACATTTCTAGGGAGAAAAAGGCTACATTTTTCTTCGATTTCATAGCTACATTTTGAGCAATGTTCAATGTAAATGCCGTTTTCCCCATAGAAGGACGGGCTGCTACTAAAATTAAATCCGACTTTTGTAAGCCACTAGTTAAGTTATCTAAGTCTTTAAATCCCGTAGATACGCCAGTCAGTATCCCCTTATGCCGTTGTAATTCATTGATGCGATCAATGGTTTCATACACCACATCTCGCATAGCGCTAAAAGAAGATTCTCCTTTTGTGGTACCACTCACATCGAGAACCATTTGTTCTGCTCGATTGACGATATCTTCTGTCTCTTCTTCTTCACGATAGGCCATAGATTCCACCGCATTCGCTACATGGATTAGTTTACGCAAATGGGCTTTATCTCTCACAATTTTTGCATGATCTTCTACGTTGTACGCATCTACAATATCTGTGGTCAAATTCGTAAGGTACAGAATGCCCCCTACGGTCTCTAACTTCTGAGACTTTTTCAACTCTTCAGATAATAATACATAGTCTGCACGTTGATTCTTTCCTACAATGCTTACGAGCGCTTCATAAATCACACGATGATTATCACTGTAAAAGTCTTCTGCTTTTACAATAGAGCTGACTGCATCAAAGGCATCTTTATTGAGTAAAATCGCTCCTAGTACGGCTCGTTCTGCCTCTATACTGTGCGGTGGTATCCTTCCTGACATACTATTCTCCCGATTCACAACTACACATATCTATACCAAAAAAGAGGGGCCTAGCCCCTCTTTCTATTAACCTGCAACTACTTCTACAGTAATCTTAGCTGTAATTTCTGGATGCACTCGAACTAACACTTCATGAGTACCCAATGTTTTGATTGGCTCTTTTAAGTCAATTTTCTTTTTATCCACATCAACTTTTACTTGCGCTTGCAATGCATCAGAAATATCTTTACCTGTTACAGAACCGAATACACGGCCACCATCTCCCATTTTGACTGGAATTGTAACGGATACTTTTGATAATTGGCTAGCCAATACAGTAGCTTCATCAGAGTCCACTTGTTTTTTATGAGCTTGAGCACCTAATTTTTGTTTTGCATTGTTCAAGTTTTGTGGTGTACCCTCAAGACCTACGCCTTTTTTAATCAATACATTGCGGCCGTAAGCTTCCGACACTTCTACAATTTCACCACGTTTACCAACTTTTTTTACATCTTCTAATAAAATTACTTTCATGATAATTCCTCCTTAACTTCTTTTTGTAATTCTGTCATATGGGATACGGCTACTTCAGTCACCCATTGGCGTGCCTCTTTCATAGACATATTGTAAATTTGAGCACCCGCCACGGTACGATGACCTCCGCCACCAACAGCTTCCATAATTAATTGTACATTCAATTTACCTTGCGACCTAGCGCTGACCCCAATACCACCATCTGGCAGCACATAGAATACAAAACTAGCTTCAATCCCCTCAAGGGTAATCAACTTATCCCCCGTTTGTGCTGCAATCACAGTGGCATTCTTCGCATCTTGCGGTGCCTCTGTGAAAGCCATATTCGCTACTTCTTCTGCAGATGCTAGCATCGTTGATCGTATACGCATTCCTTCAAAACTATCCATAAACAAGTGGCGTACTAAGGATACATCTGCTCCTGAGCGTCGCAAGAATGAGGCAGCTTCAAAGGTACGTGCCCCTGTTTGAACCACAAAGTTTTTTGTATCTACTACAATACCTGCATATAAACCACTAGCTTCAATATGCTTAATCTCTACATGTTCTGGGAAATATTGAATTAACTCTGTTACCAGTTCACTAGTAGATGACGTAGAAGGCTCTAAATACGTTAATAATGGCGATTCAATAAAATCTGAGCCCCGTCTATGATGGTCGATGACAACACGACGATTTGCTTTTTTCAGCGCTGATGGAGCTGCTACCATCTCAGACCGATGCACATCAGTCACGATGACCACAGTATTATCTGTTACAAACTGAGCTGCTTCTTCTTCATCAATAATTAGACCTTGAAAATCTGGATGTTCTACCAGTACTTCTACTAATTTACGAACTGCTGTAGGATGTGAACTCAAGGCAATATGCACTGGTTTATTAAGGGCTCTTGCCATCGCTGCTACGCCTACAGAAGCACCAATACTATCATAATCTTCTCGATCATGACCCATCACAAGCACGCGATCAGAATCTAGCATAATCTCATGCAATGCATGAGATACGACCCTAGCACGAACACGTGTATTCTTTTCATTCCCTGATGACTTCCCACCAAAGAATTTTACTTCCTCACCATGATATACACAAACTTGGTCACCGCCACGCCCTAAAGCGATTTCTAAGGCTGATTTTGCCTTTTCCCCTTGTACTTTTACCGTATCTTCTGTTAAAGCAATGCCCATACTGATAGTTGGAGGAATATGTTTCGATGTCGTTAAGGCCCGAATTTTATCTAATATGCTAAACTTCGACTCCATCATCTGCAACATAGCTGCTTTACTAATACTGAAGGTATACGTATCTTCTGTAGCATTTCGTATAAATCCATCATGCTTGTCAATTTCCGTTACAATCAATCGATTCATATCGGACCACAATTGCGTATATTCAATATCGCTCAAACCAGAACGCAAATCTTCAATATTGTCCATAGCAATGAACCCAAGAGCCGGCAACATGGAAATGGCTTTATGTTTTTCCACTTCGATATCTGTAATATCATCAAAATAAAATGCCATATAGGATTCTAATTCATCGCTATTTACATCGGAGTAGTTAGACTTTGGCGCCACTAATGTTTTGTAGAGCACACGATAATACTTTCCATCGATTTCCTCGTGAAAGAATCCAGATTTACCCCAATATTTATCAATTCGTAACGTAGGAATAAATCCACTTAATTTTATTGTTTTATCGGAATCACTAGGTAACCAATCTCTAAATACGCTATTACTCCAGCAGATCACATTGTGTTCATCAATGATCACAATCCCTACCGGTAAATTTTGTAGCGCAAAAGTCGATGCCTGTGTAATCCCTTTTGCCATACAGTCAAATTGAGCTTTTCTAAGATGTCGTCCTCGGCGAATGGTTCGTCCTACATACAAGTAGGCAGCGATCACCACGATACAAGCCAACATGGCTAGTTGCCAATTTAAATAGAAAACAATACCTAATAAGATAATAATGAGAACGGCAGCAGTCATTTCAATAGAACTGTATTCAGTTTGTATATCCATACTACCTCCTCTAGGTTTACTCACTTCGTCTACCCCATCGTTTCTCTATGTGCAAGAATACATCTAAGGCGCCTAATATCGCAGCAGATTGTGACATCACAACAAATATAGCTAGCACAATCCACGGCACAATCTTCGGCGGATGATAACTTTTACTAATACGCCAAACACAAGATATGCCTCGTATAAATAGCATTATACCACCTAAGTACATCAAATTATAGCCTGCATATTCAAGGAGTGGAATATATTGTTTCACAAAATAAGAAATGACTCCCACTAAAAAGATATGCAAGGCCCAATCTGGTACACGCCATCCTTTGATGGTAGGCATTTCAGGAACATGATAGGTACCAATACGACTGAGCACAAGATAGGTAAGACGATTAATAATATACGAAATCGCTACGCCAGAGCAAAACAGTCCCGCAATCAATACTTTTTTCATGATTTCAATTTGATCTTGCAATGCTGTCATCGCTGTTGTCACTTGCTCCTCTGAAAGCCCTTGCTGTACATACATATCTTGCATGGATACTGTAATTTGTTCTTCCAAAGATGACCACATCTCTGTAGGACTCACCTGCATCACCAAAGCAGATGCCCAAAACTGAACCACTACTGCTAGCATTAATACCATAGCAGGAATCATCAATAGTTTAGAAATAGACCAGTGCTTGCGCAATCCATAGCCGATTAAAATACCAATCACACCAAAGACGCCACCTTCGACTATAGCTGTCAATGGCCCCAATAAAAAGGCAATGGCAATGACTGCGGATACAACAGATAATAAACTCCACCGAAAGCCATGGCGTACACCTACGATAGCAATCGTCATAGGCACAAAAATAGACCCAAAAAATCCAAGCATAGGTACACTGAGACCTATCATAGCAAAGACAATCATCAATGCTGTTAAGATACCAGATTCTACGACAGACTTTGTACTCGTTTGATTCATATACTAACTCCACACTATGTCTTTCCCAAAGGTGTGACATAGTCCAATACAATAAATAGACATATGACTTTCGTCATATGTCTATTATATCACATTCCTTATACGTCTTGAATGATTGGTAGAATCATTGGACGACGACGTGTTTTTTCATAGAAGAATTTTCCTAATGTGTCACGCACCACTGTTTTGATGGTTGTCCAATCTTTGATGTGGTCCATTTCACATTTCTCTACTGCTGCATCTACACGACGTTGTGCTTCGCTTAATAATTCTTCTGCATCACGAACGTACACAAAGCCACGAGATAACATATCTGGGCCCGCTACGATCGTACCAGACGCACGGTCCATTGCCATCACAACGACCACCATACCTTCTTGCGCTAATTGTTGACGGTCACGGATAACGATATTACCTACATCGCCTACACCTAAACCATCTACAAAGACTTTACCAGCTGGTACACGACCTGCTAAACGACCTGTACGAGTAGTAAACTCAAAAATTTGTCCATTATCACCTACCAAGACATTGCTAGGTTTTACAATCCCCATGGACACAGCCAGCTCACCATGTTTTTTCAACATGCGGTATTCACCATGAACTGGGATAAAGAATTTAGGTCGTACTAGGTTCAACATAGTTTTTAAATCTTCTTGGCTACCATGACCAGATACATGGATACCACGATCCTTGCCGTATACTACATGAGCACCTTGGCGCAATAAGTTATCGATGGTACGTCCTACAGCCGCTTCGTTACCTGGAATTGGTGTAGCAGAGATAATAACCGTATCATTTGGCGTAATCTCTACGGTACGGTGATTGTTCGTAGACATACGAGATAGACCTGCCATTGGTTCCCCTTGAGACCCCGTTGTTAAGATCATAATTTCATCAGCGCGATAGCGATTCATTTCATCATCACCGATGATCGTTCCTTCTGGTACTGTTAAGTAACCACGCTCTTGAGCGATTTCTGTCACATTCACCATGGAACGACCTAATACCACTACTTTACGTTTTGTGGCTACCGCTGCATCAATAGCTTGTTGCAAACGGGACACATTAGATGCAAAAGTCGCTAAAATAACACGACCTGTAGCTTCTGCGACAGCACGCATAATCGCTGGGCCTACAGAACTTTCAGATGGAGTAAACCCTGGTTTTTCCACATTAGTGGAGTCAGACATAAGCGCCAATACGCCTTTGTTACCAAGTTCTGCAAATTTGTGAACGTCCATCAATTTCCCATCTACAGGAGTTTGATCCACTTTGAAGTCCCCCGTATGTACCACAGTACCTACTGGAGTTTCTAAGAAGATGGCACATGCATCTGGAATAGAGTGATTTGTTTGGATAAAGCCCACTTTGAAGCAGCCAATTTTAAATTCATCACCAGCTTTTACAACTTGTAATTTTTTAGCTTTTACATGATGTTCTTTTAACTTACCTTCAATCAAACCACATACTAAGTTCGTAGCATACACAGGTACGTTCACTTCTTTTAATAGGTACGCCAAGGATCCAATATGGTCTTCATGACCATGAGTAATCACCACGGCACGTACTTTATCTTTGTGCTCAATTAAGTAGCTCATATCAGGGATAACGATATCCACCCCTAACATATCATTTTCTGGGAATGCTAAGCCTGCATCTAATACAACAATATCATCGCCATATTGGAAGATGGTCATATTTTTACCGATCTCACCTAAACCACCTAGTGGAATGATTTGCAATTTATCTTTTCGCACATGTGGACGTGCTGTTTGTTCATGTTTTTCTACTGTTGTATTTGTTCGTTGTGGTCTACGTGGGCCACGATTGGATTGACGACGTTCGCCATTGTCACCTTGTGGGTGTGGACGGTTTGGACGTTCTCCATCCGCTTTCACAGTAGCACGACGATTTTGACCCGTTGTGCGACGTGTACGTGTTGTCGGACGTGGTCGTTGTTGCGTAGCTTCACCTGTTGGTGCAGCTACCGTTGTTCTTTCTTCTTGTGTATTCAAAATTTCCTCCTACGGGACTATAGTCGTACTGTCTATACATACTACCATAGTCCAAGACTATCTAATTCCATCCGCTGATGGTTGAGCATGTATCGGCATGTAAGCACAAATAAGTATCTATTTCTGTTCGTATTCATACAGTAAAACACTGTGAGAAACCTTTCTCACTATCTATGTCACATTCTTCTACACAGCAAAGCATATACCCTCTATACATACTTCTACTGTGAAACATTTGGGAACCCATAAGGTTCATAAGCCGATCAAAATAATTACTTTTATTATACTATAGAAAATCCAACCTAAGCAACTGAGGTCCCTCATGATGTGTCACAAAAATTTGCAATTGAATATTGCACTTACTGCAATTGCGTTTTATAATGTAAACGAAGTAAGGTTTTTGAAAGTTTACAATAGGAGGTCACAAAATGAAAAATGTAAGTATTCACACAATTGCAGAGATCGGTATCTTAACGGCGATGATGACAATTTTGGGAGGTATCAAGATTCCTAACTTAATTCCTGGTGTAGAATTCCAATTGTCTGCTCCTTTGGCAGTAGCGATTTGCGCTGCCTTTGGGTTCCGCAAATACATCATCTGCGGTTGTCTTTCTAGTTTGATTGGTCTTGTGTTGGGCACACAAAACTTGCTAAATGTTGCCATTGCCATGCAATTCCGCCTCATCGTAGGACTCATTTTATGGATTGGCAAAAATCGCATGTGGTCTATTCTTATCTCTGGTCCTATTGCGTCTGCTATCGCCCGTATCACCATTGGTTTGTCCTTTGGCAAAATGGTCATTCCAATGCTAGTGATGGCAGTCCCTGGTATGATTTTCACAGTCATCGTGAGCCCCATTTTCTACAGCATCTTACACCGACTACCTCGTTTGGCTACGACTTTGAAAGTAAAACAAGGTTAGTCACTCATGGTCTACAGCATTCGTATGCGCGCTGCTAAGGGCGGGCCTCATGAACAAGGAGGCTCTCATATTTCTGGGGCTGAACGTCTCGTCTCCTTAGAGTGCTTATCACGCATTTCAGAAGAATTTTTACAACGAGCATTACAACACAGCAAAGGTCGTCCAGATTTTATCAATTTACAAATTGATGAGATTCCCGATGACTCCATCGTAAAAGTCCCTGCTCTCATGGTGGCTACTACAGAATCAGAAACAGTCGAGAACTCTCATCAGGTAGCTACCCAATTATTACGACAAGCACGGATTCATAAACAGGCGATTCAAAACGCTTTTACCAAACTCAGCCAAAACACAGAAACTATAAGTGGTGCTTGGCTCGTCAATGCTACTACTGGTGAGGTATACCCCCAAACAGTACGTGTGTCCCGTATGGATGCCGAATCAGATGTAGACATACACCACCATTTGCAATATTATGGTTGTTCTTCCATCCATTCTAGGGAAGCTCTCATCCTAGCAAGCAAGGTCCTCGCATCGCCTTACGTACTAGGTGAACTATGTTGGTCCGATGATCCAGAGTATACGACGGGCTATGTGTCCTATGGCACTACCTACCATCGATTAAGCCCTATGAAAGCCTATGGTAGTCCTATTGGTGGTCGTGCCTTCTTTATCACTGACGATGCACCGATAGAAGAAGTAATACAGTATTTTACATCCACTCCTACGTGGGTCACAACGAAAGGGATTCACCATGTTTAAGCGATACTCCGAAGCCTTAGTCAAGCGCAAAGAGGAATCACAATTTCGTTCTCCTCGCACCTATACTCCTATGGATGCTACTCATGTTATGTGTGAAGGTTCCACCTATCTGATGATGGCGTCAAATAATTACCTAGGCTTAACCCATCATCCCCACGTGAAAGATTGTGCCTTACAGGCCATCCAACACTATGGCACCGGTTCTGGTGGCGCTCGCCTTACCTCTGGTTCTTTCCCTTTATTTCAAGAACTAGAACACCGTCTTGCACAGTGGAAAGACTGTGAAAAGGCACTCACTTTCACAGCTGGGTTTATGGCAAATCTAGGAACAATCTCTGCCCTAGTTCATAAAGGAGATATTATTTTTAGTGATGAATTGAATCACGCTAGCCTCATCGACGGATGTCGTCTCAGCGGCGCTAAAGTACAAGTCTATCCTCACAAGGATGTGGCAGGTCTAGAATCCTTATTAAGCCAATCTAAGCAATATGGTATGCGTTTTATCATCACTGATGGAGTGTTCAGCATGGATGGGAATATAGCTCCCTTACCTGAACTACTAGAGCTAGCTGAGCGCTACGATGCTCTTCTCATCGTAGATGATGCTCATGCTACTGGCGTCATCGGTGAAGGCCGTGGCACAGTGCATCACTTTCACTGTGAAAATCCACGTATCATCACCACTGGCACTATGAGTAAAGCCTTAGGGTCCATCGGAGGATACGTCTGCGGTAGCCAAACCATCATCGACTATATCATCAACCACAGTCGTCCCTTTATCTTTGCCACCGCTTTGTCCCCTGCTGACATTGGAGCCAGCATCGGCGCCCTAGAAGTATTAGCAGAGGAACCAAGTGTGTATCAAAACCTGCGAAGCAATACAAAATATATGCACAAAGCCTTGCAAGCGCTAGGAATCCCTAGCAGCGATGACACACCAATTTTCCCTATTATCATCGGTTCCAACGAAGACACATTAGAAGCTAGCCTCCTATGCGAACGAGAAGGGATTATCCTCAGTGGTATACGTCCACCTACTGTACCTATCAATACAGGGCGATTACGCTTAACCGTCACCTCCGCACACACACAACAAGAATTAGATAAAGTCATCCAAGTATTGCAGCACTTGCCAACACGTAAAGTAATATAATGACCAACCCTGTATGGAGCACTTGTCGAAAGCAACGATGACTCATATAAAAACTATACTCTTTACAAAATATACCACAACATACAAAAGAGGAAAGCGAAGCACACAGCATCCACTTTCCTCTTTTTATATTTTTAATAAACCAAAGGGGCCCGTAGCCCCTTTTCGTTAATATAGTATAAATATGAACAAGTCTAACATAAACGCACTTAATGATACCAATTTGGTGAGTCCTCACCAACTAATTTTACCATTAAATTATATCACTGTAATCAAAGAACCTACACCAAGAGAACCCAGTTTTTTTCATAATTCCATTTCCGCCAAGAAAAGCCGTAGTGCTTACTAAAAACATTAGCGTAGGTCTGTTTTTAGAAGCGCTGCGGCTTTTCGTCTTTTTAGAAGCGTTGCGGCTTTTCGTCTTTTTGCATTATCTATTAAGCTTTCAGTCTTCCTTCAAGAAATCCCCGGAACTGCTGTTTATACAACCCCGCTCCTCCATTGGCTGGATGTCGCAAGGTTGCTTGTACATCTATACCATAGTCACTGAGTGTAAGACTTGCTTTCTGTCCCACTCCAAGGATCTGTGCCCTAGGGAACAAATCTAAGAGCTGTTTTGTATAGGTCCACCCTAAGTCTAATTCTTGCTTTGTAGGTGTCCGATTCGTCAAGCCATCTGTTCCTTTAAAGGGATGAAATGGAAAAATATTCCACAACACCACTTCATAAGGATCTATATTAGCTTCTAACATAGCATTCCACACCACAGAATCAGTAGGCTCATTAAAGCCCTTTTCTTTTTGTGTCGGTTTTATAATATACTCGCTCTTTGGATTACTAGTTCGTTTCGGTTCTAATCCAGTAAACACCATAGAGGGTCCTACTGTAGGGTGATGTCCTAAAAGCATTCTTTCACAGGTCATGGCAATCCCTGTAAACCGTCCTCCTTGATAGCCCACCGCTTCTGCAATGATAAGAATTTTGGCGCGTTCTAATCGCTGCTCCAAATAAGCCTGCAACTGCTTTCTACGAATAGAACTCGCTCGTTGATTCGTATCATAGCGTTCATCAAAATCATTCCAAGGATTATACACATGAGGACTAGAAAATCCTTTTAATTGTCGCATCAATCGTTCTACTGACATAGACACCTCTCTATTTGGAATGCAATAGTACTACCTTAGAACTACTTTCATCACGTTCTAAATATTGACCTACTGAAGATTCCTCTAATTCTTTACCATAATTTTTATTGGTAATTATGAGCATCCGTTCTCCTGATTGCAAGCGTTTAAATAACTCTTCTTCCTCAATTTGAGGCATCACATTCTTACCGTTCCACTTCGCACTGCGCTGTACATTATACTTCGCCAATCGTTCTGGACTAGGCTCTACTCGCACGGGTGTCACATCTAAATAATACGGCACTGACGCCGCATATTCCCCATAATAATACACAGGTCCATGAAAGCTACGTATCTGTTCATGATAGGTCACAGAAGAACGCAAACCCAAGAATGGCACCAACCCTTCCATAAGCACAATACCTAGTACTACCAAGGTACCCATCCCCACTGTGAAAGGCATCATCAATCGTTTCCGATACCAATAACATCCACCTAGAAATAAGGTAAGACCTACTACAACAGCTCGAAGAATCCACCAAAAGCCCCAAGGTGCAAAGAATGTTCCAATCCCAAGAGCCCACCATAACATTAAAGTCGGTCCTAATACCCACCACCAAGCACGGTGACTGGCATCTTTCAAAGAAATAATCCCAAAAGCTCCTAACAAGCTGAAAGGAATCACCGAAATAAAGGCATAAGTCGGATATTTTGTCGCCATAGCTGTATAAAATACAATCGTTCCCCATCCCATAATCATGGTATATAGATAGGCATCAGTTCTTGTTTTCCAACCCCGATACATACCGTATAGAATGGCTCCTGTCCAAGGGAGAGAGCCTCCTAGGAAAATAGGTAGATAATACCACCAATGATTTACCTCAGGATGTTCAGATTGAGTCGCTCTCGTGATATTATGGAGTCCTAAAAACCCATTGATAAATTCCATGCCGTGAGTATGGTACATATATCCATACCAAGGCAAGACAATCGCTAACAATATGAGGATACCTTGCCAAGGAAATAATGCTTTCACCATGGACCAAGATCGTTTAACCCCTGCATAGATTAGGAATAATAGTCCCGGTAATACCAGCCCTACAGGACCCTTCGTCAATACCGCAATACCTGCAAAGCCATAGGCTACTGCCATATGCCAGGGGTTCTTAACTAGTAATCCACGATAGGCGTAATAAAAGGTACCTACCGTAGCAAATAACAACACCATATCTGTGATGATACCATGGGCAATGGTCCATACGATGAGAGATGTGCCTAATATGAATGCTGATAACAAAGCGCCCACTCGTTGTCCTGTTAAGGTGCGTACTCCTTGGTACACCATAGCCACTGACAAAGCGCCAAAAAGACCTGACGGAAAACGCGCTGCAAAGTCTGTCATGCCGAATACAGAATAGGACAAACTCAATAGCCAATAAATCATAATTGGTTTATCAAACCAATAGTGTCCATAAATTTGTGGGGATAACCAATCTCCGGAAAGGACCATCTCTTTTGCGGTTAAAGCGTAATTCGACTCTACTGGATCCGACACTGGTAATAGATGGTTCCCTAGTACATAAACTCCTAAGAAAAAGAGAAATACTACATAGGTTACACGATGTAATTTCATAAGCATCTCCCTATTGTTTACGACGTTTCCAATATTTCAAACCATACACTACAGCTACCACCACAAATACTACAATCATAGCAATTAATAGTTCATGATTATACTCAATTAAATCTTTCCAATGTTCTCCTAATTTCATACCTAGCCAAACTAACAAGATAGTCCAAGGGATAGTGCCTAAAGTAGTCCAAATCACAAAGGGAGTCATCGGATATCTAGCTACCCCTGCTGGAAACGAAATGAAGGTACGTACGCCTGGCAACAGACGGCCGATAAATACAGCGGCACCGCCATAGCGATTGAACAATTTTTCTGCAGCACCAAATTTATCTTCACTAAATAAGATATATTTCCCATATTTCATCAATACAGGTCTACCGCCATATTCCCCTAGCCAATAGGATAATACAGAACCCACAATACCCGCTACAACACCTACAATAATAGCCGTATTCAAATCAAATACGCCTTGAAATACTAAATACCCTGCGAACCCTAAAATAATTTCACTAGGAATGGGAATGTTCGCATTTTCCAGCACCATGCAAATAAACATGGCTGCATACCCATATGTCTCCATGATGGTCAATACATAATCCACTGTTGTCTCCTCATCGGAAGATAATTATTAATCTTAATCTTAATCTTCATCTTCTTCATCTAATAAATAATCTTTTGCCATCCACTTTTTCGTAGCTGTAAATGTGATCGTCACCCATTTCTCTGCCGGGTCACCACCAATAGCAAGGTCAATTTCATTGCGAATTTCATCTAATTCTACAATGGTTTGTTTTGGGAAATTCTTAGGAATTAAAATATCAATTTCAATCATTTTTACATTCCCATAGGCTTGTACACTAGTAACATAATCTTTAAATTTATACTTTTCCATGAAAGAATCCATAATAAATTGGATTCGATTATGCAGTTTCAAGGGAGCTACACCCATAATTTGTTTCACCGATGGAATGATAATTTTTAAAGCAGACGGCATCATTTGTAAGGATAAAATAATGAGCACAATAGGATCCACGTAGACCGCCCATTCTGCATAGCCAAAATGTTCTAGCCCAAAAGCCACTAAAAAGCTAACTAAAATCCCAGCTTCTAACATAGCATCGATGGACCAGCTAATATTATCAAATTTCACCAAATTAGATTGCAATTTTTTATTGATTTGGTGCACATAGAAATAATAGCACGTATCAGCAATGGTAAAAATTGTAGCATAGATGATAGCAGGTCCCACATGAACAGCACGACCGCCACCCAATAAATCCGTCAGTCCCGATAAAAAGGCATAGCTTACGATTAGCAAGGTAAAACTACCTTCTGCAATCAACACTAAGGGTTCAAACTGCCAATAGCCAAACTGAAAGCGCTTACTCGTTTCATTGGATACTAATCTGGATGTAATGATCATCATCACCTTAATAATCACGGCAATAAAGGACACGACTCCATCTAATAAGATGGCACTGGATCCGCTAAAGACCCCCATCATAGTGCCACCAATGGCCACAAATGACATGAGTATGGCCGATTGAATTAACAATCGCTGCTCCACTGCATGTTTATCTTGTATTAACATATACACTCCTATTTAATCTAGTGAGCTTTTCGCTCAAGTTTCCTATACCTATGTAAGAATATTTGTATCTATAACTACTTTATAGCCTATAGGCATTCTGTACGGTCTACACGCTATGAAATAGTTTTATGCATTCATATACAAGTATATATAAAAACGGTGTATCATACAAGTACGATACACCATTTCTATTCATTGTGAGTACAAATTTATATATAGAATCCTCTATACTATCGCGATTCATAGGACTTTTGTAAAACGTAGGCAAAGGCTTTTTTAGTGCCATCCTCTTGCTCTTGCAAGTACACCCCTTGAATTTCTGGGGCAAAGCCAGGCAATCGATTAATCCCTTCTTCTAAGGCCAAGAAATAATCTCGTGCCGTCTCTGACCAGCGCTCACCTGGCTGTACACAGAGCACTCCTGGTGGATATGGCAAGGCGCCTTCTAACGCCATACGCCCCACTGCCTCAGACACAGGCACTAACTCGCCATGGCCTCGAACAAAATCAAAGTTCGCTTCTTGCGGTGATTTTACATAATCAGGAAAACACTCTTGTAAAAATAATTTCCGTTGTAAATCACTCACATTACGATCTTTATAAAAATCATGCATTTCTTGACAAAGTTGACGAATTGTATATCCATCATAGGCCTTCCAGTGTTGATGATACACATAGGGCAATACTTCTTCCAACGGAGCATCTCTATCGATGAGCCTTTCAAACTCCACTAAATGAGATACTAATTGATCCATCTTTTTCTTTGTTTCCGCTGGCGTCATTAAGAATAATATGGTATTTAAATCGCATTTCTCTGGGATGATATGGCGATCGCGCAAGTAATGCACCAAAATCGTAGCCGGTATACCAAAAGATTCATAGTCTCCTGTTTCTACATCAATACCAGGTGTAATCAATTGAAACTTGCAAGGGTCAATGAAGTATTGGTTCTCTCCATAGCCTTGGAAGGAGTGCCATTTTCCATTCGGTTCAAACCGGAAGTAGGATAGGTCCTCTACCATGCGTTCCGTATCGCCATCTTCCCAACGTTGACCATGCACCACAGGTGGCACTAGTGGTCGTATATACTGACATCGTGTTAGCACTGATTTACGAGCTTCAATGGCCACTTTCACACACTCTTTCCACAGAAATTGACCGCCTAATCCTTCATGCATTTTAGCATTCACATCCAAGGATGCAAACAAAGGATAAAAGGGCGATGTAGAGGCATGCATCATAAAGGCATTGTTCATCCGTTTATGGTTTACATACCGAGCTTGTCCTTTGATGTGCCTATCTTTTTTATGCACCTGAGAGGCTTGCGAAAATCCAGCTTGTTGCTTGTGTACCGATTGCGTCACGAGAATACCCGGATCATTGGGTCCTAATTCTAATAGTAAAGGACTGCAATCTTTCATCATGGGAATAAATTGTTCGTATCCTACCCAAGCAGAATCAAACAGAATATAATCACAAAGATGTCCAATCCGATTGACCACTTGTCGTGCATTATATATCGTTCCATCATAGGTGCCGAGCTGAATCACAGCCAACCGAATAGGCCGTTCTTCCTTTGCTTTCTCTGGATCTCTTTGCGCCACTAACTGACGGATATAGCTTTCTTCAAAGCAATGGTCTAGAATCCCCCCGATGGATCCAAATGGATTTCGTGCCGTTTCCAAGTACACTGGTGTTGCACCCGCTTGCACTAAAGCACCATGAGAAATAGACTTATGGTTATTTCTATCATAGAGCACTACATCTCCTGGTGCTAACAAGGCATTGAGAACCATTTTATTGGCGGAAGAAGTACCATTTAATACAAAATAAGTTTTGTCTGCATTGAATACCTCTGCTGCATGCTGTTGTGCATCACAAGCAGGACCTTCATGAATGAGCAAATCTCCTAACTTCACATCTGCATTACATAAATCACTGGTAAATACGTTTTGCCCATAAAAATTATAGAACGCACGACCTGCTGGATGTTGCTTAAAGAAGTCACCCCCTTGATGTCCGGGACAATCAAATTGAAGATTGCCATTCGTAGAGTACATAGCTAAGCTTCTAAAGAATGGTGGCAGCACAGCATATTCATAGCGTATGGCCGCAGTCTCAACATCCTCTGCCATTCTAAGCTCATCTAGTGTATGTGCCGTATATATCCTCATGTTAGGCAAATAATCACCAGCTTCAATGAGGTGATCTCCATTTTTTGTAATGACAAATAGAGGAATGGAAAAAGCTTGCACCTGTGGATGATGCACCATGTCCTTCACATAAGCATCACTGACCACAATGGCCGACACTTCTGTAAAGTCTGCCGTCTCCACATCCACCATGGGATATGTTATATACTCTTTCAGGAGTTCTGCCACATCCTGAGAGAGCGCTAGGGATAATCGTTTAATCATGGAATCTCCTTACTTTCAAATACACATAGAATCTGCCATAAATAAAATAGAGACCCAATACGGGTCTCTACATGGTTTATTGCGATTAGGCAAATACATTCACTAAATCAATCGTTTGATCACGACCAGGACCTACAGATACAATACCTACTTGTACACCAGTTACTTCTGCAATGCGTTCTACATAATGACGTGCTGCTTCTGGCAATTCTTCATACTTGCGGATACCGGAAATATCTGTTTTCCAACCTGGGAATGTTTCGTATATTGGTTCACATTCTGCTAATACATCTAAGCTAGCAGGGAATCCTTGTACAGGCTCACCATTGCGTGTGTAACCTACGCAGATTTTAACTTCATCTAAGCCATCCAAGATATCTAGACGAGTAATCGCCAAGTAATCTAAGCTGTTCAATGCTGCGCCATAAGTCACAACAGATAAGTCTAACCATCCACAACGACGGGAACGACCTGTAACAGTACCGAACTCATGGCCTGTTTTACGAAGGTATTCACCAGTTTCATCTAATAGTTCAGATGGGAATGGACCTTCACCCACGCGAGTAGAGTACGCTTTTACTACACCGAAGATATTTTTTAAGTAGTTAGGACCTACACCAGCGCCTACAGATGCACCACCTGCTACTGGGTGAGAACTTGTTACGAATGGATATGTACCATGATCAAGATCCAGCATCGTTGCTTGAGCACCTTCAAACAATACTTTTTTACCAGATTTGATAGCTTCAATCACGGCAAAGTTTGTATCTTTTACAAATGGACGTAATTGTTCTGCATAGCCTAAGTAATCTTTTAAAATTTCTTCAAAATTAACTGGCTCAAAACCATATACGGCTGTTAACATTTTATTTTTCAATTCTACATTAAATTTTAATTTTTTCTCGAATACTTCTGGATCCATTAAATCACAGATACGAATACCAATACGGTTTACTTTATCTGCATAGCATGGACCGATACCATTTTTTGTAGTACCGATTTTAGCATCACCTTTCACAGATTCTTCCGCTTCATCTAAGCGATTATGATACGGTAAAATCACGTGAGCACGGTCAGAAATATATAAGGACTTCGCACTTTTACCTTCTTTTTCAAGGTTTGCAATTTCTTCCAACAATACCTTAGGGTCCACAACGACACCAGTACCAATGATATTCATTTTATCATCGTAAAGAATACCGCTAGGCAATAAACGCAATGCGAAAGATTTACCATCTACGACTACTGTATGACCTGCATTATTACCACCTTGGCTACGCACTACCACATCAGCGCGTTCAGATAAATAATCAACAATTTTACCTTTACCTTCATCGCCCCATTGTGTGCCAATTACCATACTTGTTGCTACATTGGTTCCCATATGAATTGCCTCCATTACATCATAGAACTTTCTATCGTAACGATTGCTTTCTAGTTTGAAAGCCCTCATTCTGAAAGTTCTTCCATTATTAGTATTACCTTCGTAAATAGGCGTCTAACGTACACTATTTACACTTTATTATAGCATAGATTGAAAACATTGGGGTAGTTATTCCCTACAAATTCCCATATCTTTATGATGAGCTCAACCGCTTTATAAATGTTTCTGGAATGGACGATAAGAATCGACTTGGTTGTTGCCAATACCCATTTGCATTCACCTTTGCATAGGTAATGGTCAAGTGTTTCTTAGCACGAGTTAACGCCACATAGAAAATACGTTTTTCTTCTTCTAATTTACCATCTTTAACGGCAAAGTAGAACGGAAGCCCCCCATCATGTGCACTAGCAATAAAGACATACTCAAATTCACTGCCTTTGGCTTGATGGACCGTAATGATGGGGATACGACTGTCTCCTTTTCGTCGGAACATGCCCTCTCCCGAGTGAAGAGCAGACATTTCTAATATCTCTTTCACACCATCACGGCCTACATAGTGTGGATGTTCCACTTCTAACTCTTTCATGATGCGATACAATTCGCGAATACTAGTTAATCTACGTTCCCCAGTGGGATCTTCTTTTACCTTCTTTTGATAGTGTTCCACTAGGCCCATATCATTCATAATATAGGCAAGAATTTCTGTAGGCTTGCTCGTAGTCCACTTGCTTCGTAACGTATCCATAGAGGCAGCAATATTAGCAAATATATCTCTATATTTATTGACAAATGCCATACGCTGTGCTTTCGTAGGAAGGATATTTTCTTTCATCGCATACACCAATAATTTACCCGTCGCTATAATATCGTCCATGGCATTATGAGTAGACTGATGATCAATCGGGAAATGTCCACTTAAAAACTCTAGCTTATGATTCGGCAAATTCGGATAGAATCGACGGTATATGTCTAGGGTATCATACACCGCCTGTACCTTTGGCATCCGCACTCCGTGACGACTGCACTCTTGTTCTAATATACCCAAATCATATTGCACATTATGACCGACTATCATGGACCCATCAGCAAACTGTCTGAATGCTTCCAATACAGTTCGTGCATCGCCACCAACCTTTTGTAAGTACGCATCACTAAAACCATGGACTAATTCTGAATCCCCTACAGGTATGCCGGGATTGATGAATCGTTCGAAGGTGTCAATGATATTGCCCTCTTCATCGATACGAATGGCTGCCATCTGCACAATGCGATCTTCCATGATATTTACGCCTGTCGTTTCCACATCAAACACAACGATATCTTTAGCAATGAGCCCTTTTTCTAATTGTTCATAGGGCTCTCGTGTAAAGATCTTTGTACTCATAAAATCGGTGATCCGCAACCCAGTTTTTCTCACTGCTGTGCTTTCTAATTCCTCCATACGCTTATCACCAACCCCTTTGACAAAGGTGCGAATGATTCGTTTTGTACTCATTAAGTCCCAAGGGTTCACTAAGCATTTAAAAAATGCCAACACATCCTTGATTTCCAAACGTCGGAAAAATTTTAATTCATCTGCCAAAATAAACTTCAATTGTTTCTCTTCTGGCAAAGATCGATTGCATCGTTTAAAATGCTCACTCAATTGTATAGCCTGTTTATTGGTGCGCACCAAAATTCCTACTGGAGGCATCTCTTCGCCAGTTCTCAACTGTTGAATCGATTGAAATATATACCTAGCCTCATCCTGAGCATCTGCAGCAGCATATATCGAAATAGGCTCACCTTGCTGTATGGCTATCGCTTTCGGTTCTTTTCGATACAACTCTCGTACCCGTTGGGGGAACATATCTTTCAGCATGGAAAAAGCTCCCTTAAATAGCATCTGATTAGACCGATAGTTTGTATCAAACACTAATTCTATGGGGTTATACTCTCTGCGATACCGATCGATTAATGTAATCGGATTAGAACCACGCCATTCATAAATAGTTTGAAAGTAATCCCCACAGAGCAAAATATGGTTCCCCTTCCACATGGTATTCATCACTTCATATTCTAACTCACTGGTGTCTTGCATTTCATCTACTGCAATATAGGAATAGCGCTGACGCCAACGATTAGCTACCTCAGGACGCTGAAAGATTTGATGTACCCTCGTAATCAAATCGGCAAAATCTAGTCCATTCAACGAACGTAATCTCCATTCGTATTCCATCAATACCTGCAGCCCTTTTTCTTCTAAAAATTCGGCAGTATCCTCAGACATAATGCTATACCAAACAGACTGTTCCTGTTGCATACGCTTGATTGTCCGTGCGTAATCCTCTTGTATATTAGCAGAATAATATTGATACTTAGAACGATGTTCTTTCACCGCACTAATAACCTCACGAATCGTTTTGGCATGTATTTTAAGTGCTATAAAACCATGCTCTTCACTATAGTCTTTCACGAGATTCGGCAAACATTCACTCAATAATTCCTCTACATCTTCTTCGTCAAAGATGAGAAATTCTTTAAACAAATCTTCTTGTAATTTTGCTTCTTCTTGCAAAATGGTATAACAAAAGCTGTGAAATGTAGATACTTTCACAGCTTGCGCCTCTTGTCCTACAATGGTAATCATGCGCTCTTTCATTTCACGACACGCCTTGTTCGTAAATGTGAGACACAAGATTTGTTCACCAGTGGCACGTCCTGTTTCCAAGATATGTGCCACTCGATAGGACAATGTATTTGTTTTTCCCGTTCCTGCAGAAGCTAGCAATACAATATTTCTATCTAATTCCTGTACAACTTGTTGTTGAATGTCATTAAGTATCACAGTATTTGATTGCATAGTTGCTCCTTATTTTACCAATGAAAGTACGCTAAGCCTAGCACTGGTATAGGCCCTAACACGGCTGTTAGTGCCCACAACATAATATTCATATCCATAGGAATATGGAATACTTCTGTAGCTACTGCATAGGTAATCATGCCTAAAAAGACATTTATCGCCACTCGTTTGATGGTGAACCAAGCTACTTTGATAATCACCCAAGCTACAACAATAGCTACTACAGCTTGTAATATGTAATCCATCATTACCTCATTTCTTGACGATGTAATACAGCGCCGCTCAAGGTCACCTCATCGGCGTATTCAATATCACCACCTACTGGAATACCACGGGCAATACGAGTGACCTTAATCCCCGTAGGTTGCAATAATCGAGCAATGTATAGGGCCGTTGCTTCCCCTTCTACATCAGGATCTGTGGCGATGATGACCTCTTGCACTGTATTATCTTGAAGGCGCAACATGAGCTCTTTCAAGCGGATGTCTTCTACGCCTATCCCATCAATAGGAGACAAAGCCCCTTCCAACACATGGTATAACCCTTTATAGTCACCACTGCGTTCGATGGCGATAACATCACGGGATGTTTCCACCACACAAATCATCGATCTGTCCCGTTTAGAGCTTGCACAAAACTCACAAGGATCTTGAGCAGACAAATTAAAGCATTGGGAACATCTATGTGTGGCTTCTTTCGCTGCAAGGATGGTTTCTACCAAGCGTTGTACATCTTCTGCATCTGCCTCAATGAGATGGTATGCTAATCGTCTAGCCGATTTAGCCCCCACACCTGGTAGGCGACGCAACTCTTCTACTAATCGTTCTAAAGGATTTGTCATATTAGAACATACCTGGCATTCCAGGAAGTTTCAAGTTTCCTGTGACAGCCCCTAATTTTTTCTCTGCCACTTCTTTTGCTTTACGGTTCGCTTCATTCACAGCTGCTAAGATTAAATCTTCTAATGCTTCCACATCTTCTGGATCTACTGCAGCAGGAGCAATTTTAATGGACAATACTTCTTGTTCTCCATTCATTGTTACAGATACGGCACCACCACCGATAGATGCTTCTACCACGGTGTTTTTAATTTCTTCTTGTGCTTTTTCCATATCTTTTTGCATTTTTTGAACTTTTTTCAACATACCTTGCATATTACCGCCACCAAACATAGTGAACCTCCTTCATTACTTAGACAAATCGTCTACTTCTTTCACATAAATATCATACCCGCTAGCCTCCATGTGTTGTAAAGCATCATAGAGTAGAGTTTCTTGTTTTTCTTCATCACTGGCCTCGGCTGAAGACCATTTCGGCAATGTACGTATCTCGTCTATTCCTTCTTCTGAAAGCATGCCTTTCCCCATTTCCTGATAGTAGGGGTTTAATACTTCCTCTGGATTCTCATAGACTGTGAGAAAATCATCAATAATGCCATCTACATTGGTAGGGTCGCTACCGGCGCCTACCTTTGAAGTGGTGTTTGTCCCTACATAAGTAGGTTTTCCACTATCAGGCCTCGACATTTCTACAGATACAGTTGGTATCTCCTCAGAAGATGTAACCGGTATCGTTCCTTGCGCCGCAACAATTGGTTGTCCTATCCCTTGAGTTTCTTTAGTGCCTTTCACCACAGGAGTCGTTACCATTGGTTGTACCTGCGACTGTCCGCTTTGTTGTGAAGCCCCTCCAAAGGATTTTGCTGCCTCTAAGTATACCTGCAGTTTAGGGTCCTTCTTATCGATGGCTTTCACCACAATCGGCCGTCCTATCACTTGTTGAAACGCTTTCTTCCCACATTCTACATGTTGCGGTTGCACCAGAATAGGTCCTGCAATAGGCGTAGGAAACACCAAGATAGCTTGCTCTTGATCTAAGTACACCAAGGTTCCTTGCTGATAGATCGTATTTAGCAATCCATAGTTCTTGCCTCTCAACCATTTTATCACGTTTGCTAAAATTGTGCTATATTCATGAGGGCTGACCATACCCTGTCCTACAGTTAGATCTTGCGCCGTGTCAAATGTCGCCGTTTTAGGTTTTATCGTTGGAGATGCTTTCTTCGGTAATGGTGGTGGCAAGGAGCTTTTTATAGTAGAAGCCATACCTGCCCCTTTAGCTCTTGTTGTTCCCGTTCCATTCGCTATACCCGGTGGTGGCAGTGCTGTCCTCTTCACAGTCCCTGAAGGTGGCACTGAAGGCGAAAATTCATCGTCCTCAAGGGGTGGTGGTACATCTTCCATAATACCTTCATACATATCTTGTTCTGGTATCTGCGGTGCCTCCGCCTTAGATACTGTATCTATCATTGTATTATGAGCTACACCGCTGCCAACACTAGCTGCGGTATCTACTGAAGCACTCATAGTTATTGCTGGACGTTGTTCTCCCCATTCATTCAGTTTTTGGAGCAATGCATCTTCTTGACGATTCACAAACTGTTCCATCGTCGTCATACGTCCCTCTAAGGTTTGATAGGTCCCGCCGCCTAATTGTAATAGTGAAAGTAATCCCATTTCTACAATCACTCGCGGATTATCTACTTGCTTTGCGTTATTTTGTACCGTTTGTAATACATTGATATAGCGTCCGATTTCCTCCATAGATAACTCATTTGTCTGCTCTAATAAGCGTTCTCTATGCGTATCATAAGCCAATAACTCTTCTGCCTCAGGTAATACTTTCGCCACAATCATAGCTCGCAGATGTTCTACTAAGGCCGTCACAATTTGGCGAGCATCACGACCCATTTGCAATGCTTCATCTACAGCTTGCAATAAAGCTGCTCCATTACCGGACTTCAATATATCTACCATAGTTAGCACCCAAGATTTGCTCACTAAGCCAATCATAGTCTCTACTAAAGGTGCTGTAATCATGTCCGAGGTCATACCAGAACATTGATCAAGAATACTCAAGGCATCCCGTAACCCACCATCTGCATGGACTGCAATCACTTGTGCCGCCGCAGGGTCAAGAGAGATATTACTTTCCTTCGCCACATGCAATAAGTGGGCTGTAATATCTTTTGCTGTGATACGGCGGAATGTATACCGCTGACAACGAGATAAAATCGTAACCGGTAATTTCTCCGATTCTGTTGTAGCAAAAATGAACATCACATGGCTTGGCGGTTCCTCGATCGTTTTTAACAAGGCATTCCAAGCTTCATTGGTGAGCATGTGGGCTTCATCAATGATAAATACTTTTTTATGACCTACCACTGGTAAAAAGTTCACCTGTTCTCGCAAGGCACGCACTTCATCAATACCACGATTGGAAGCCGCATCAATTTCGATCACATCCAAGGCTTGTCCTTGTAATATTTGCTGGCACGATTCACACTGACCGCAAGGTGTGTCTGTAGGCCCCTGTTCACAGTTAATAGCGCGCGCAAATATCTTTGCCATACTCGTTTTGCCCGTACCTCTAGGACCAGCAAATAAATAGGCATGGGCCACTTTATCTTCACGAATAGCTCGTTGTAATGTATCCGACACATGATGTTGACCCACAACATCGGTAAACTGTTTTGGTCTCCATCGTCTATATAACGCTAAATAACTCATAGCCCCTCCTTTCCCTTAAGATATGAAAAAAAGCAGCTAAGCTAGCTGCTTTACCATAGCACTCGAATCTGACAGCCCTACAGGTTTCCTAGTGGCACAAGAGAGTTACCGCTTAATGCTGCTCCAATCAAGGCCTGACATGGTTCACAGGCTCTCCTTGCACAAGCCCCATAGAACTGTCATATTCCAATGCTATTACCCTATTATTATACATGTTTTTCTATCCCTATTCAAGGGTATATACCTAATCTATCATAAATTGTGCTACACATTAAGTGCTATCGTTATAACAGAGTTAATGTGATAATTATCTGTTAAACTTCCCTGTATATGTACTAGCTTTCTTGCCCCTATTCTACAAGGATTGATTGTTAATGTTTTAACATATGCAATTCTAAAGTATTACAAGAATAGAAAATAGAAAGAAAAAAGGACGGTGGCAGCCGTCCTTTTTTGAGTTTATGGATGATTTTCTACAACCCTCTTAGAAAGATTCATTCCTTCCACTCCGAGTATACACCATTCTATTCTAACATACAATGGCATTAAATCCCCAAAAACACTTGTACTAGTTGTTGTATTTTCTGCCATGCACTTTGTTTCTGTTCTTGTCGTTGACCACCTCTTCTACGAGATCTAGACGGTAGTATATTACTCAACTCGGTCCCATCATATTCGGCATGTCCCTTTTCAATAGAAGTCATAATATACCGTCGTGCTTCTTCTACGACTTGTGGCTGTATACCTAACTCTTCAATCGTATTGGCAATGGATAATTCCTTCTCTGACTTTGCAAAAGTATAGAACGCATCAATAATACTTTCATGGTCACTAAGTGTAGAAATATCTGTACTATGCATAAACTTCACAATAAGATCTTCCTTAGCACGTGTTCCTATACTAGATCGAATCGCTCTACGAACTTCTTGTTCAATAGCATTCAAGTTATCCGTACTCTTCGTTTTTTCCGCAATTAACTGCAAAATATAATCTAGATTAATTTCATCGGTCCTTAACAAATCAATGTGAAACTCTATATCTGACAAGTCAATAACTTGTGCCTCTGCTTCGCTATATTTACGCCCCTCAGAAAAATCTTCCTTAATATCCACATAGATGCTCTTCATATCCTGAACAAGTCTTGGTGGAATCAATGGTTCTAACTCACAAAACTCATCAAAGTTACGCAAAATATTTTCAGCTTTCAAAAATTCCCCGAACAATTGGGCAAATTCTTTTTTATCTGCATTGGTTTCTATTTCAGTAGGGTCTGGAAAGTTAGCTAACAATTCTTCACAAATTGATTCATAGCCCCGATACGATTCATTTGTATCATCGTCAATAAATCCAGTCATATAGTCGTCAAAACTACGTTCTAAAATTGTAGTAACACTATTTTTATCACCAAACACTTGAATGGCTTCTTTCGTAGCCTTATCTAAGTCTCTAAAGCACACGATATTACCAAATTTTTTCTCGCTATTTAAAATTCGATTCGTCCTAGAAAAAGCTTGAATCAGACCATGGTATCGTAGGTTTTTATCTACAAACAACGTATTTAGCGTAGGAGCATCAAATCCCGTCAAGAACATCCCCACCACAATCAATAAATCAATATCTTTATCTTTGACTCGTTTTGCTAAATCTTTGTAATAATTCTGAAACTCTTCAATCTTAAAATTACTATTAAACATAGCATTATAATCATCCATAGCAGATATTAGAAACTGTTTTGCCGAAGTTGTAAGAGATGTTGCCTCAAACGATTCATCTTTGATTTCCCCATAGGCAGACTGATTTTCATTGGCAGCAAAACTATAAATAACACCTACTTTTAAGCGTTTTTCTGCTGGCACATTTTGCTGCAACATCTTGAATGCTTCATAATACATTTTGGCAGCTTCTACGCTTTGTACGGCAAACATAGCATTAAATCCACGCATTTGCTTATTCCGTACTGTAAAGTGTACGTTCCGATGCGTTTTCATAGGAAATACTTTTAAAATATGGTTAGTCACTGCTTGGATTCGTTCAGGATGCAATAGTAGTTTTGATTCTAACTTGGCTAACTCTGCATCATCCGTTTCCGTTTCTGCACTTTTAAAGTTTGCCGATATATTATTATAATCCACCTTAAACTTCAATACTTTTTCATCACGGATAGCATCGGTAATCACATAACTATGTAATTGTGCTCCAAAAATTCCTGCCGTTGTTTCTCCTGTCAAAGAGTTCTCATCAAAAATAGGTGTCCCTGTAAATCCAAATTGATAATAACATTTAAACTTACTACGAATCGCTTTCTGTACTTTACCAAATTGAGAGCGGTGACATTCATCATAGATAAACACACAATGCTTTTGATAAATATCATGCTTATTATGTTTTTGAATAAACTGATTTAGCTTTTGTATGGTTGTCACCACGATACGACTTGTATTTTCACTAATATTACGAGCTAACTCTTTTGTATCTTTGCTACCATTTACACAGTCTTTTTGGAATTTCTGATACTCTACCATCGTTTGATAATCCAAGTCTTTTCGGTCTACCACAAAAAACACCTTATCAATATATGGTAATTGAGTTGCCAGCCTAGCTGCTTTATAGGATGTTAATGTTTTCCCTGATCCTGTCGTATGCCAAATAAACCCGCCTGCTTCAATAGTGCCTTGCTTTTTGTTTTCATAGCCAGCTTGGATCTTCCACAAAATACGCTCTGCCGCTGCAATCTGGTAAGGTCTCATAATTAACAACGTATTCGTTGCATCAAACACACAATATTTTGTAAGAATCTCAAGAATTGTTCGCTTATCAAAAAAAGTACGCGTAAGATCTTCCAAATCTGTAATCGGTTTATTTTTAGCATCTGCCCATTCACAAGTAAATTCGTAGTTATTTTTACTCGGTGTTAATGTATTTGCAAAATATCGAGTTTTCGTCCCATTAGATATGACAAAAATTTGCACATATTGAAATAAAGAACTTGTTACATTAAAACTTTCATTACTATACCGATGAATCTGATTAAAGGCTTCCTTAATAGGAATACCACGTTTTTTTAACTCAATATGAACTAATGGCAATCCATTAACAAAAATTGTCACATCATATCGATTTCTGGCAGTCCCCTCTGTTGCTTGAATCTGATTACCTACTTGCACCACATTGTTATTAATATTCGTAGCATCAATAAGTTTTATATTTTGACGATGTCCATCATCAAATTGAAAGTCCCAGGACTCTCTCTCCTGAAACTTTCTAGTTTTTTCTATAATCCCCTGATTCTCTGGAATAATAAATTCACGAAGTAATCGCTTCCACTCCTCATTTGTAAATGTTACCGCATTTAAGTGCTCTAATTGGACTTTCAGATTTTCGTTTAGCTCTTCGTCTGTTTTACAAGTCAAACGTGTATACCCTTGTGCCATTAGATCATTCACTAATTTTAATTCCATGGCGCCCTCTGTTTGGTAACTTTCACTGACTCGTGAAAGCTTTTCATACTTCGCCAGTACAATCCCGTGATTAAGTTCCATAATCGGAGCCAAGTTATACGTTTTTCCACCGTCCATTATTAGTCCCCCTTATCCCTGTGACGCCTTTGGAAACGATAAAAGGCGCTCACGATAATATTCATATTGTTGTTGCCGTAATTTAATTTCTTTTGGTAGCCCCTCTTGCATATCATGGACTAATGTGTTGAAAGTATCAAGAATAGAGACAATCCGTTGTTGCACGTGAAGAGGAGGAAGTGGAATAACAAAGTTATCAGTTATCCCGGTAGAAATCTGAGGTAACTTTCCTGAAATAGCTTTACTTCTAAAGTAATCTACATGTTTTTTCATAAAATAGTACACAAACTTAATTTGATTGTTGTCATCTGTAGAATATGACCACATTTCATTTTTATGTGTAAACTGACCATCATAATATTCGAAATCGATATTCCCTCGAGATTTTACTATTATACTAGGTTTGCTAATAATTCGATTACTGTCTAGATTATCTATTGCTATATATGCAAATGTATTTCCTCCAGCAAACACTTTAACTTCACCCAAATCACTATGCAATGCTTTCATTTCTTTCGCTGTAATTGCAATGCCTTGTTGCCTTATACAAAACTCTGAAATTTTACACCATCTTATCTTGTCTTCTATATCCACATCTACAATCTTTGCTACTTCTCGTAACACACGATAATAATCATCAGATATTATCAACGTGCGTGCGTGCGTGCGTGCGTGCGTGCTATCACATTCACAACTGAATGTCAAGAGTTTTTCTCTGTAATATTCATATTGTTGTTGCCGTTGTTCTATCTCTGCTGGTAGTAGCCCCTTAGACTCCTCTATCATTGTCTGGAACTTATCTAGGATGGTTACAATTTTGTGTTGTAATGAAAGAGGGGGTAATGGAATCTCTATCTTCTTCATATCATCAGAATGTATTCTAATAACTTTCGTTCCATTTGCGATTCTTTCTTTCTGCTTTTGGAATTGAGCTGATTGGAAATAATACGCAATATACTTCGCATTTTCATCTGTTCTATAGCTATACATATCACCTGAGAAACCTACTTCCTCATCGCCTAACCATACCAAGCACTTGCCTACATCTTCTATATTTTCTGATGTGGTAGCAATTAATATGTCGTTCTTGTATGCCTTTCGTAATTTCTCAAATACCGTTTTATCTGTATAAGATACTACATTATCTGTACTAGACCCATATTTTGTATACAACTGTCCATAATGTATCACTGGTTTACCCTTTTCTTGAAAATCTTTCTTTTGTAAACCATTTCCTCTTGTAAAAATACCAATCTCTCCTAAGGAAACAATACGTAATTGTCTATCCGCTTCCATCTCTTTACAGAGTTTTTGTATATACTCTTCGCTAAGAAGTATATCGCGATAATATGTATATTGATCAATACGTTTCTGTAGCTCAGTCTGTAGCTCAGTCTGTAGCTCAGTAACATATTCTGTGAATTTGTCAAGTATTTTTACTATTTTTTCTTGGATATCTAAAGATGGAATTGGGACTCGTATCTTTGCTACAACATTACTCATTAATTTAGGATTACCCGAGCCTCCTGTAACATATTTTTTTGCCTCTATCTGTAACCAATAATATACATATTTCATCAGAACAAGTTCACTTGTTTTTATTAATCCACAAATATTGGTAATAGAAAATTTTCCACTTCTATAAAAAACTGTACCTGCATAAGCACCATCTGTTGTCCAAGTAATATAGTCTCCATCAAAATCGTAAGTATCAATTTTTCCTATAACACCATTATCTCGGGTCTGAGATGAAAAAACTGGATATTCCCCTTTATTCTCTTCCAAATACTTTTTAGATATAACTCTTCCTCTTTTAATATCACAAAATTCCCCCAACATCTTCCACTCCACTGGTTCATTCTCCAATAGTGTCAGTAGACCCATTTATTTCCCTCCTTTCTTTGCTATATTCTCTATGTGCTTAATCTCCTCTAAATAATCTCTTTCTACTCGAGTTAAGGTATGTTCTATATAGGCATTATATTCTACATCCACTTTATGCTCCATTTGTGTCTTGGAAATATGCCCTGCATGCTGCAATACTTTCTCACCTGTAGATGCTAAGACCATATCAATGTGAGCTACCCAATCCGCCATAGTCATCGCTTCTTCTCGTCTTGCTTTTCTTTCCGCAAAGTCTAAGTAACCAGATACTAATTGATTTAAGTCTAATAATTCTGTTTCTGACAAATAGTTCTTAGCCACTTTTGCCTCTGCTCTCGTAGGTAATTCTCCTTTAAATGTAGTGAGTCCCAAAAAGTCATGATGTCTATCTACACGGTCATACACCAATTCAGCTGCTGTATGCTGATGTACTGCATAATGTAGTTTATTTTGTACTGTTCGAAAAAATATTTGGGCTTCTTTGCTTCGTTTATCATAGTCAATAGAGGTAGCAAATAAATCTAGCACTTGTCGATAAAACACTTTTTCACTAGAACGAATATCACGAACGCGAGCTAACAATTCTTTAAAATAGTGTCCACCACCCACTTCTTTCAATCGCTCATCATCCATAGCAAATCCTTTAGCCAAATATTCTTTCAATACCGTCGAGGCATACAGGCGAAATTGAATCCCTCTAGAAGAACGCACACGATATCCTATGGCTAGAATCACATCAAGATTATAAAATGCTATTTTCCGCTCTATCCGCCTAGCCCCTTCATTTTGAACTGTCAACTGATAGTTGACAGTTGAACTTTCATCTAATTCGCCATCTCCAAAAATTGCTCTAAGATGTTTACTAATATTTTGTTTTGTAGTTTGAAATAACTCTGCAATTTGTAACTGATTCAACCAGACTGTTCCATCTTGTAGGGTAAGACTAATCTTTGCCTTTCCATCTTCTGTATTATATATAATCAGATCTTTATTCATGGCTTTCTAGCTCCCTAACTATCTCATCAATAGAAGTACGTAAAGCATCAATCTTCTTCACAGTATCTGCAATTTCTCGATTTAACACGTGAATATCAATTTTTTCTCTTGTATCTTCTTTTTCTACATACGTCGATACAGATAAATTATAGTCATTCTCTACAATCTCATCATGCGCCACATATCGTGAGAAATAATCTACATCAGCCCTATGTCTAAACTCTTCTATAATATGTTCTATATTCACTTCTTCTAAAATATTGTTATTCGTCTCTTTTTTAAACTCTTTAGATGCATCAATAAACAGTATCTTATTTTCCGTTTTATTTTTTGCTAATACCAATACACAAGTAGCAATACTTGTACCAAAAAACAGATTATCTGGCAATTGAATAACTGCATCAATAAAATTATTATCTACTAAATATTTTCTAATGATTCTTTCCGCGCCTTTGCGATAGAAAATACCTGGAAAACAAACTATTGCCGCTCGACCTTTGGTAGACAAATAACTTAATGCATGCATAATGAAAGCAAAGTCTGCATACGATTTAGGCGCTAGCTTCCCCGCTGGTGCAAACCTTTCATCATTAATTAATGTTGGATTCGCATCCCCTACCCATTTAATAGAGTACGGTGGATTTGACACAATGGCATCAAATGGCTTGTCATAATTATGCATAGGGTCTAACAAAGTATCTCCACGCTTGATGTCAAAATTATTAAAATTAACATTATGAAGAAACATATTCATACGTGCCAAATTATAATTGGTCATATTAATTTCTTGACCATAAAATCCATCTTCTATCACATGGTCATCAAATTGTTTTTTCATCTGCAACAACAAAGATCCACTACCACATGTTGGATCATAGACTTTATTAATTTTTGTTTTTCCATCCATCACAATACGTGCCAATAACTTTGAAACCGTTTGGGGAGTAAAAAACTCTCCACCCGATTTCCCTGCGTTACTAGCATAGTTAGAAATTAAATATTCATAGGCATCACCGAAGGCATCAATGTCATTATCTTCAAAATTTCCAAACTGAATAGCTGCAATTCCTTCTAAAATATTAACTAGTCGTTCATTCCGTTCTTCTACGGTAGCACCTAAGCGATTACTCTTCGTGTCTACATCCTCAAATAATCCTTTTATATCATCCTCGGAATTAAATCCTCTCGCACTTCCTTCTATAGCCGAGAAAATATTTGCTAAATCAACATTTAAATTTTCATTCCTGCGAGCATGCTTAACTACATTCTGAAAGAGTTGGCTAGGCAAAATAAAAAAACCTTTTTCTTCAACCGTATCAGGGCGGAAACATTCCTCAGCTTCTTCATCAGAAATATCTGCATAATCAAAATTGGGATCACCATCTATGGCATTTTGTTCTTCTCGATTAAAGTATTCCGTAATATTTTCAGAAATAAACCGATAGAATAAAATTCCTAATACATATTGTTTAAAATCCCATCCATCTACAGCTCCTCGCACATTATCTGCAATAGCCCAAATTTTTCTATGTAATTCTGCTCTTTGTGCACTTTCCATCCTGTTGACCCTCGCTATATCATCATACTATCATTATAGTTATATTCCTTTTTATTGTACTTCTTTTTAGAGATCTTTGTCACCTATGTAACAGCAATACAAATAAGATTTTTAAAGCTTATATATTTTAATACTATATCTTGCTAAATACGATGTAGTTCAGTTCACAACAAACTGATTAAGGTCCATTAGAACGAAGAAAAGCCACATCATGTATTAAAAACTTTAGCGTAGGTCAGTTTTTAATACATGATGTGGCATTTCTACAATTTTCAAGAGTTATTCTGCATATAAGGGTGCAAAATAAGATGCCCTTTGGAGTATTCTCCTACATAGATATCTCCGATGGAATATCCTTGGTCTCGCACTTCTTCTTCTAGCCAAGCCATGTCTTTATCTGCCAATTCTAGTATATCTGGATCTACCACTCCATCCACAATAACTGGGTAACGAATGATATCATCGCCATTCATAACTAATGTTAATTGACCATTTTGCTCGAGTACAGCACGGCGTACATCGCTCACAAGGGTTACCCCTGCGCTGCGAAGTTTCAACTGCAAATCACTGCCACGAAGACCACGTTTCAAACATTCACCGACACGGATTTTACCCCGATCAATAACAATGCTAGGACGTCCATCGATCAGTGTCTTAATCCATCGCACATGAGCGCTAAGAAAACGCAAGCCCATGACCACGATAGTCCAGGCAATCAAGACTAGAAAGAATTGTAAGATGCCAATACTTTCACTGTAGATAACAGCACCAATGATACCACCTAGTACATAGTTTTGCACTTGGTCTAGCGCAGAGTTAGGTGCCAAATTGCCCTTACCCATCAAATTCATTTGTAAAATGAGAGCTAAGATACCAAGGGTTAGCTTAATAAATACTAATGTATATCCTGTTAACATATTATCGCCCACCCTTCTCCACATCTACTATCTTAGGATGACTATTGATCATCTCCACAGGTCGTAAAGAATAGCCATCCTTATTCATGGTGAAAGTCACCTCAAAATAGGCGTCCTCGATATTGACAATCATCCGATCTTGCACGCGCAATGTATTAACGCGAATCTTATCCTTAGGCACATCGGCACGTTCACTTAAATTATTTAAGAATTGCACCATATAGCTCGATTCTTCCGCACTATTAATATCACGAGTGTAATCATTAACTTGCAAACCCAATAAAAACACAAGCCCCAGTACAATGATAATTCCCAAGTCACGGAACTTAGTATCAAAACGATTATACATAATTTTTACACCTACTATTAGCAATGCTACTAGTAAAATAGATGTCATAATGTATTGCAACAGGGATGTAAACTCTCCTCGTTGCACTACATAGGCATAGGTATAAAATTCCATAATTACCTCACAGTTCTTACTTTAACGCTTCATTATACTGCGCTCGATCTCCCCCTACAAATTTAGGACGCACACGAGCTGCTGTTACATGGGCTGCTCCAATTTCTTTTACGCTTAATCGCACAGGCACTGCCACATGTTTTAGATGCATACCAATGAAAGTATCGCCAATGTCGATGCCTGCATCAGCTTTTACATGCTCTACAACCACAGGATCCGACCATATGGTATAAGCCGTAGTCGCCATGGAACCGCCTGCATGCTGTACAGGCACTACATTCACTTCTTCATAGCCTCTAGCCAATGCGGCATGGCGTTCCATTACCAAGGCCCGATTGAGATGTTCACAACATTGAATAGCCACATCAAAGCCATATTCACTTTGCATTTCAGACAGCGCTGTAAATAAATCCGATGCCACAGTGAGAGAGGAATCCTTGCCAATATGACCACCTCTCACTTCACTGGTGGAACATCCTACTACAAATAGTTTACCCTCTTGCAGTTTTGCTGTCGTAGCCAATTCTGCTACAGCAGCTTTCATAGACTCATATATATTTTCATTCATAGGATTACCTCCTCTTCATTGAGTACGAATCGACGCAAACAAGTATGCCATCGTCTTAGAGTATTATTTACCATATGTACCATACATGATAGGCATGAAATAGCATTGCCCCTGGATATTCCTTACCCACCTATATCTTGCGGGTACGAAATAGGATTCTCTTAGGCTATTAGTTAGCCATATGTACTACACGTTGTGGATAGGGAATATCGATACCTTCTGCATCAAAACGATCTTTCACATCGGACATAACACCATAATAGACTTCTCTAAAATCACTAGCATTAATTAAAGGATAGGCCACAATGTTCACAGAGCTATCACCAAACTCTTTGATACCAATTTCTAAAGTATCCATATTATGAACCTTACCTGTGCTCAGTAGAATTTCTTTGATAATCTCAATAGCACGATGATGGTCTGCATTATAGTTAATACCAAACACAAATGTAATATATCTTGTTTCTTCATAGTTACTATTCATTAAATTATTGGACGTAATGGCCGAATTCGGGATGAAGACAATACGATTTTCTTTCGTCGCAATGGCGGTATTAATAAGATGGATGGATTTCACAGAGCCTTCCACACCATTCACAGAAATCCAATCCCCAGCTTTAAACGGTTTAAACGCCAAGATAATCAATCCCGATGCTAAGTTGGACATGTTATTTTGTAATGCCAAGCCAATGGCGATACCGAAAGCACCAAAAGCCGCCAAGAAGTTATTCGTCGGGAATCCCACTAAGGACAAAGCTGAGAGCACGACTACAGACAAAATAGTGTAGTAAATAATTTGAGACGCAAAGCTGCGCACCGTTTGATCATAACCGGTGCGACTCATCAATTGTACTGACAGACGTCTTACAAATAGAGCGATATAGCGGCCTATAATCAACACGATGATGGCTAAAATAATACTAGGTAAATATTCCAGTAATAAGGATTGCACATGGTTAACAAAGGAAATACTTTCCTCTACATGCTCTGCTACCTTTTCAGCGCCTGCCGCTGTGGCTGTGGTAACTTTTTCTTCTGCTAATAACATACATTATTCCTTTCCTATAATTATGTTGCTATAACTAACGCACAGTATATAATAACTAGCCCACATACAATTACATTCTATGATAGCTATAAAACTAAACTTGTGAATATATTATCTTTAAGTATACGAAAAAAAGATCTTTTGTCAAATATACTATCTGTTATGACATGGATAATTCCATATTTAGTATAAAAACACTTGCTGTCACCAACACGTAACAAAAAACCTCTAGAACCAAAAAATATAGGATAGTTGATATATCTATCAACTACCCTATATCCTAATTGTGTATGAACTATATCTCTTATTTAACTAAGATGAATGTTACATTGATTGGACCATGAACACCTACTACACGAACTAATTCGATATCTGCAGTATTGGATGGACCGGAAATATGAACTACATTGGTAGGGAACTTAGCTGGATCATTACGATAGATTTTTGCTAATTCTGCCATCGTTTGTGTCATACGTGGATAAATTGTATCTTCACGCAATATAGAAATATGCGTTAAAGGCAATAACCCTAGGGAACGACCAGATTCTTCTGTACTTGGTTGGATTACTGTTGCTGTTTCTGCAATACCCAAGATTGGGAATGTAATACCAATGTTAGAATCTTTGGCTACATTAATATTCGCCTCGCGACCTTTCGTAGCATCCCATTGATAGAATGTAGCTTGATCTTCCCCTAATTGTTGGAATGCAGCTTCTAAACCATATGTTTCTACTTCTGCAGATTTAGGGTACACAACGCTGCCGCCACCACGAGCCACGATTTCGTCCACCAACGCTTGGCCTACTTGAGAAGCGTCCACTTCGATAAGTTTAGTACCTAAACGTTCTGCTTCTGTTTTAAACATCTCTATTACTTGCTCATGGCTAAGGTCAGAATACATTGTCTCTTGAGGTCCTTTTGAAAAATCAAAAGGTGTGACAGATGTAGGAATAGAGTCACGGCCTAACGCACGAGATAGGCGACCTAAAAAGGCTTGTTTTTTTGCTTGATCCATTTTATTTCTCCTTTCCCTTTTGTGCTACGTGTTTTGCATATTCATCACGGAATTTACTCATTTTGAGCAAGCCCATATCTTTTGCTTTCACCCAGCCACCAACTACTGGTAATACTTTTGTCCAATCTGCCATATGTCCATTGTTACTCATTAATTTCATGCCGATAGCACCCATTTTGGTACCCATATCGAACAAGAAGGAGTTCGCAAATACACCTGCCACTGTATGGAAGATGCTGCGTTCAATAGCTGGACGCATTTGTAATTTATCAGCAATCACTTGACGGTGTTTCAATAACAATTCATGCAATGGAATCTTAACTGGGCAATGCTCCCAACATTCGCCGCACAATGTGGACGCGTAAGGAAGATCGCCAGCTTCTTCATAACCAACCAATAGTGGAGTTAATACAGCACCCATTGGACCTGGATAGATAGAGCCATAGCCATGACCTGTAATGTGACGATATACAGGGCAAATATTCATACATGCACCACAACGGATACAACGTAACATTTCTTCAAAATCGCCACCTAAAATACCAGAACGGCGGTTATCAATGATGATGATGTGTAATTCTTCTGGACCATCTGCTTCTCCCTCACGAGCAGGACCTGTGATCATGGAGAAGTAGTTGGAAATTTTAGCACCTACAGAGGAACGAATCAACATTTCCATCATCACATCCAAGGATGCAAAGTCAGGCACCAAACGTTCCATACCCATCAATGCAATTTGCGTTTTAGGCATGGAGCTCGCCATACGACCATTACCTTCGTTAGATACGATAGTGATAGTACCAGTTTCAGCTACACCGAAGTTACAACCAGTGAAACCTACGTCTGCACGCAAGAAACGATCGCGAATATAACGACGTACGAAGCGAGTCATTTCTTCTGGGTTTTCAGTACCTTCATAACCTAATTTTTTCGCAAATGTATCACGAATACGGTTACGTTCAAAATGCAATGCAGGTACTACGATATGGGATGGAGGATCAAAGTCAGCCGTTTGCAAAATGAATTCTGCCAAGTCAGTTTCGTTTACTTCGATACCCGCTTTAATTAATTCGTGGTTTAATCCGATTTCTTCAGAAACCATGGTTTTGGATTTAACAACCATTTTCGCTTCTTTTGCACGAAGTACTTCCATGCAAATCGCTGTTGCTTCTTTATCATCAGCTGCAAAGTGCACATGAGCACCAGCTTTTTCAGCATTTTCAGCAAATTGGTTTAAATAGTAATCTAAATTAGCCAATACATGGTCACGCAAATCAGCAGATTCATTACGGAAGTCTTCCCATTCTGCTACTTGATCTACTACAGCTTTACGTTTTTCATAGAATACATCCTGTGCTGTGTGAATGGCTTTTACTTTGAAGTCATTAGCAAGCACATCGTTAACGCGTGCCTTAAACGGGCGTGTATCGTACATAATATTACTCATGGTGACTCCTCCTATCGACTATTCAACAATTCCGCAATGTGCATCACACGGATATGGCGATCAATTTCGCCCTCTTTGTAAAGTCGATCTAACATACCTTCAATATTCATCAAGCAAGCCATATCGGAACCTGCTACAATGTTAGCACCAGAATCAGCAATATTTAATGCTTTTTCTCGTGTCATAACAGCGGAAATTTCAGGATTTTTTACTGTGAAAGTACCACCAAATCCACAGCAACGTTCTGCACGATGCAATGGTAAGTATTCTAAACCTTGAATACCTGCTAACAGTTTCATAGGTTGTTCTTTGATTCCCATCAAACGTGTTACGTGGCAAGATTTATGGTATGTCACTTTATCATTAAAGCGAGCTCCTACATCAGTTACTCCCAACACGTCAACGATGAATTGTGTGAACTCATAAATTTTAGAGCTCAATTTTTCAGCTCGTGCTAACCATTCTGGTTCATCTTTTAAAATATGATGATATTCATCGCGAATAGCGAACGCACAAGAGCCGGACATGCTCACTACATAATCAGCATTTTCGAATTGTTCAATTGTGTTTTTGATAGCTCCTTTTGCAGCTTCATTATAACCAGAGTTAACAAACATCTGACCACAGCACACTTGCTTTTTAGGAACTGTTAATTCGCAGCCAAGGTTTTCAAGAACCTTTACACCTGCCATGCCTACATGAGGGTAGAACATATCAATCAAACATTGTTGAAATAAATGAATTTTCATTGTTTCACATCCTCAACTTTAAAGTAAACTACTATCACTTGATTGGCAAAATGCAACAATCGTTTTCCATCTATGTACTATTAGAACGGTAGATTCTAAATAGTTTTCTGATAATTTTATTATATAGTAATTTTTCTGTAATTACAAAAGACTTGCAATATTAGCAAGACCCCATTTTTATACCATTTTGCTAGTCATTATCAATCAGCTGCTTTGTACCAAAAATCACACATTTTCCCTAGTCTCATCAAGCCTTATAGCATCAAGGCTTGTATAATTTTTATGTATTTTAATACATATCAATTCTTCTATTAAAACACACATGTCTTTTCAGTCTCTAATTCCTACTCAAAACTAGTGCTATAACCAAAACTCATGAAAGAGATAACTATCGCTCTATAAATCAACTTTTTCTACAGCAAATTCATTGATAAATATCACTCTTTTCGCATGGAGTGAATCTTTCAAATATGGTATGATAAACATAGCAAAACACAACTCACTTCTCTATATTTGGAGGCATATTATGAAACGTATATCTACAGCAATATTACTTACTATCGTGCCCGCATTATTCGTACATGCTGAGGCCATCAATTTCCTCCCCTCATCGACAACACTAGGTCCTAGCGCCTACACCTATTCACAGCCAAATAGCACCTCTACCTTTGATCGCGTACAAAAATATCATTTTACCGATGTACCCACTCACTTTTGGGCCTATGAATCAATTACTAAAATGACAAAAGAAGGGCTCATGAGTGGCTATCGTAACGGTACATTCAAGCCAAATGATCCCCTGTCTCGTGAAGAGGCTGCCTCCTTATTTAGCAATATGCTTGGTGACACTCCCTCCATCATGCTAGCCAGCTCTTTCTCAGACATCACCTCTGATCGTTGGTCTTCCTTGGCCATTGAAAGTGTAGCAAGGGCCAATATCATCAGTGGCTATGGAGACTCTACCTATCGGCCAGAGCAATACATGTCTCGCCAAGAGTTTGCTGTCGTTGCCAATAAATTTTTACACTACCAAGGGTACCGCACGGAAGATCCCACTGCATTAGATACAATTCACTTTAGCGATCAAAAATTCATTGCTCCTTGGGCACAGTCATCTGTACGAGAATTAGCTTTACTGGGATTTATTAACTACAGCACAACAGGTTTATTTAACCCTGAAAAGTATGTAACACGTGCTGAAGCTGCAGAAATTACCTATCGTTTACTCTTCTCTAAAGAAGCTACTGCCATTCAGCACACAATTCAGCAACAACAAATGGAAGAAACGGCACGGACTCTGATCAAAAAAACATTTGGCGAGAATTACGATTTCCACAACCGTGGTGCTATGTTCTGGCGTAATGGTAAATTAGTCATTTCCTTTACATCTTCCAGTGATGTAAAAGCCATTACTGCAGAAACTGCTTACATTAAAGATAAACACTTCTTAGATAATCACATCATTACGACGGGAACTTATAGCTTAGGTGACTTTGACAATTTACAAACCGATGCTGCCTACTTGTATCGCCAATTAGAACCGCAAGGAACCATCCTAGCTGTCACACCAACATCGAATGTAGATGGATTGATGATAACAGTAGATAAACTAAAAGCCACTACTGTCACAGCATTTGTGAAAAAGTTTGGTAAAAAAATTCAGCTTAAAACTAATTCATAAGTATACGTTAATTGGTAATGCACCAGAGCCGCCAACACTAACTACAACAAAGCCTATCTGATGTAAAACCATATTATATTTTTTTATTTTCATGATTGTATATAGAAAAAGAGGAACGTTGATACGATGTGATCAACGTTCCTCTTTTATATTGGAAGTTATTTTGTTACCACTTTCTTTACATTTAAAGCTCAGTGTATTTCTACCCCAGCATTTAAATACAGATATATCTTAAGTAGTTATATTTTAGGGGCTTATAGGTCTTCAGCATTCCTACATGTTAGCATCTATCTAACAAGTTACATCCTCTAAATCCAAGCTAAACACTTCTGTAGCAGGCCCTGTCATATACACCGTTCCATCCTCATCATAATCGATATGTAAGGTACCAAGGTATAACTCCACATCTACAGAACGTCCAGTAAGTCCTTTTTCATGAGCCATCACAGCGCTAGAACAAGAACCTGTACCACATGCTAAGGTCGCTCCTGCACCACGCTCCCACGTGCGGACTTTCACAGTGTTTTCATCCATCACTTGCACAAAGTTCACATTTGTCCCTTTGGGGAATAAAGGATGCTTTTCAATCTTCGGTCCTAACACTGTCAATGGAACTGTTGTTATATCCTCTACAAAGACTTCAGTATGCGGTACTCCTAACAGTACAGAACTCACCACATAGGATGTGCCCTCTACATCGATTGTATAGTCTATAACTTTGTCTGATTCTACGTCCATAGGAATATCCTTCGCAGGGAATGTAGGTTTGCCCATGTTGACTTTCACCAGTTTAGCCACACCATTTTCGGCAATAATCGTTGGTGTCATAATACCAGCCAACGTTTCTACCGTAAACACTTCTTTATCGATAATCTTGCGGTCGTACGCATACTTCGCAAAGCATCGAATGCCATTACCACACATTTCCGCTTCACTGCCGTCAGAATTAATAATGCGCATGCGCACATCCGCCACCTTAGAAGGCATGACAATGACAAGACCATCTGCTCCAATACCTGTATGACGATCGCAGAGACGTTGCGCCATATCTGTCACATCAAACTGACTTGCACCATCATCGAAAAAGACGATAAAATCATTTCCTAAACCATGCATTTTTGTTATTTTCATACGTATCTCCTCATTTATAGTATGTAATTCCTATCCGCACAGAGCGGATATTTAATTTATCGCAAAATATAGTCTTTGCTTTTATACATTTTGATGAAAACCACCGTAGACTACTATAATTTATTTGCCATTTATATTACCATGAATATAGGAAAAATAATAGGTACGTTTTCCTAAGCAGTATTAGGTTAATCATATATTGGAGGTGATTTTACTATGCTTCCTGAAGAACGTTATTCTGCTATTTTACGACGCTTGAAACAAAATCGTGTGGTGACCGTACACGAACTGGTCACTGCCTTGTCTTCTTCAGCGCCTACAATACGCAGAGATTTAGCCTATCTCCACAACAAAGGTCTCTTGCAAAAGGTTCATGGTGGTGCAGCGAGCCTCACCATCGATCATACCACAACGGATATAGATATGCTTCCTAAATCTGTCATGTATCGTGATGCGAAAGAATCTATTGCCTTAGCGGCCTCTGAATTAATCAGTCCCTCTGGTTTTATCTTCATTGATGCAGGCAGTACCACTGAAATGGTATTACATTATTTACAGCACACGAATGCAACCTTTGTGACTAACGGTATTCATCATGCTACCCATTTGGCATCACGCCATTTGAAAGTCATCTTATTAGGTGGCACTGTCAATCCCATTTCGTCTTCTATCGTCGGTAGTGTAGCCCTTAATCAATTGGAATCGTATAACTTTACCCAAGGGTTCTTTAGCACCCACGGTATTAGTTTTAAATCTGGCTTTACTACAGAAGATCCTCTTGATGCATCTGTGAAAGAAAAAGCATTGCAAAAATGTCACAATGCCTTCGTCTTAGCAGATCCATCTAAGTTTGATCGCATTTCATCTGTAACCTTTGCCACCATTGATAAAGCGTCTATTATTACTACGAAATTACCTAATGAATTATATCGGAACTATGCAAATATTCAAGAAGTTGATCATCATCGTTAATTATAAAAAGCTGTCATCCCTAGACCTATGAGTCTAACGGTATGACAGCTTTTTTTCAATCTATAAAACGTTGTGTATTCAATCATTTTATTTATACTGTACATCTATCTTTTTCGATGTATTTGTATTATAATATAGATTATATTTTTTATTTTGCAAGTTTTGAAACGGAGACTAGTATGAGCTTTTTTAAAGATTTTAAAGACTTTGCTATGCGCGGAAATGTAGTAGATTTAGCAGTCGGCGTTATCATTGGTGCCGCTTTTGGTAAAATTGTTACCTCTTTGGTAAACGATGTGGTTATGCCTCCTATCGGTTTATTATTAGGTGGAGTGGACTTTTCAAATTTATTTATCCCTTTAACTACAGGTGCTGCTCCTACTACCTTTGCAGAAGCAAAAGCAGCTGGTATCCCTATGATAGCCTATGGTCTTTTCTTGAATACAGTGTTTGAGTTCCTTATCATTGCTCTTTGTATTTTCACTGTCATCAGCCAAATCAAACGATTTACCCCTGCAGAAGTACCTGTGGAAGTTCGTAAATGTGACTATTGCCGTGAAGCGATTGCTGATGATGCTACACGTTGTCCACACTGCACAGCCGAATTGGCTATCAAATAATGATAGATGTAACAAGTACCAATCTCTATCTTTTTGAATTTTAACTTTATATTATACTAATAGGAAAGGACTGATACGAGTATCAGTCCTTTACCTATAATTAGTATTATGTGAAATGCATAATGCATGATCACAACAAACCTAGCATATACTTTTATTATGTATATTGCTTTTCAAATATAGCATAACTAGATATTTAAAATCAAGTATTAAAATATTCATTTCGCAAATGCCGATAAATCCCTTAATATAAAGGGTTCTCCTCCTTATTAAAACGGTTGCTACCAGTACTATATACACATAGATTCAGACAATATGTAAAACAATTATCATCTTGATTCTGCCTCAGATTTCTAGTTTATAGTACATAAAATGTGCCATATATAATAACCAAATAGACACCTTAGAATATAGGTCGAGTAAACATATCTTTTTTATCATTTTAAATACAAGAGTCTGTAACAAAATAGCCCTAACTACAATAGAGGAAAGCTGATTACAACATCAACTTTCCTCTATTTTTTCAATTATACTATTATAATTTCAATGTTCTTGGTATCTAGCTGGCATTATATGCCACTACCTCTAACATCATATACGAGTATGTATGTATTATTTACCTTGTTGCATATTTGCCATAGCATTCATCAACATAGCAATTTTTTGATCTTGTGCTTGCAATTGAGCTTTTAAGTCATCAATCTCTTGCGTCATAGCTTTTCTAGACTTAGATACGCCATTATGTTGACCTAGTTTAAGGCTCACACCTACATTGATCATATTTTGACCATTACCCATGGCACCACCAATGCTAAACATAGTGTCTTCATTAGGACGGTAGAATGCACCTAATGCCATTGCACTGCCACTGCGGTAATTACCATAACCAGCAGCTACATTCCATTTATCATTTTCATCAAAATCCAATGGATGTAATGCCGCCAATGCTGCAGAACTAGCTACCGCTTTATCCATACGAGAGTTTACACGGTTTTCTAAGGCGTTCATATTTTGACTGATATTAGATGTATTAGCATTGATCTCTTTTAATTTTTCGTTAATTGTTTCTTCAATGCTGTCTTTCATAGTAGATACATCATTTTTCACTGTATTCACGTCTTGTTTCACCTTAGAAACATCTTTCTTAATATTAGAAATATCAGTTGTATTTTTTCCAACAGTCTCTTTAACAGTGTTCACATCTTGTTTCACTGTATTTAGCTCAGATTTATCAGCCTTTTTCTCAAGCTCACTATGTAATTGCCCGCCATTCACAGCGTCTTTAGAGCCTGCCGCTACAGAACCAGCGCCTACATTTTTGATTGCTTTATCATTTGCATTCAATCCATCAGCAGATACATAGTTTTTATCTCCAACACTAAGACCAGTAGCATCCATTTTTGTAGTGCCGGTTGTAACACTATTCAATGTAATATCGTCTTTCACTGCCACTGTATATATGGATTGACCATTTGCACCAGTAGATGGAGTTACAGTTACATTTTTCCCAGCTACTACTTCTGTTTTCGCTGCTTTGATAGCTTCTTCCACAGTATCTTTACCTGTACCACCGATATTTGTCATCGTAATGGCTCCTGTGTCTGCTACGGCTGCATTGCCACCTAAGATGGTTTTTACAGAACCTGCGATAGTGCTCATCGTGCCTGCTACAGAGTATAATTGGCTACCATTCACCGCATCGGTAGAAGTTGCCGTGATTTGACCTGCGGCTACATTTTGGATTTGTTTTTCTTTACCAGCTGTACCAATAGAGACAACAAATCCTTCTCCATTCGCTTTTCCATCACCTGCAAATCCAGTTAATTTTAAGGATGTACCATTTGCTGTCACTGTAGCTTCTGCTGTATCGACTGCCTTTGTTGTTTTTGCATAAGTACCCAATGCGACAGAATGTGGCATCGTTGTTCTAGCTGCTTCTGCTGCATTATAACCGCCACCAATTGCGACACTTGTAGGATTTGCTTCTACACGAGCACCAATAGCAATACCATACCAGGAAGATTTAGCACTATCACCAATAGCTATTGCACGATTGCTTGTAGCTTGCGCACTACCACCAATAGCTACAGTAGACTGCCCACTATTACCAGCACTACCAGATTTACTACCTGTACCAATAGCTACTGCATTTTCACCTGTAGTACTAGCATTTGCACCAATAGCAACACTATTCGCTTCTTTTGCTAGAGCCCCTACGCCTTGTGCTACTGTATTAGCCCCTTCGGTACTAGCATTATTACCGATAGCTACGCTATTAGCTCCTTGTGCTGAGGAGGCTTCTCCAAAAGCCACATTTGAATCTCCACCAGTACCCGCTTCATTCAATGCAGCATGTACAGGTCCTGCAAATGCTGTTACTGCTAAAACAGCGCCTAATACACCAGCTTTCATCGCTTTGCCGTTGACAGTGCTTGCCAATTCAGACACCACTACATACATATTTTTTGTTTTGTTCCATACAACTCGATACATTTGATTCATTTCTATTCACCTTTCTATCACTCAGTACGTATGTGTATCTTCCCATCACATACGTAACACTACCATGTATATGCCCACTATACATTTACAATAACTCTAATGATTTCTTACTCAATATCATTTATTATGTATTCTTTCATAATGAACATGGTGAAAGTAGGATTTAAATACAAATTTTTTTCTGATCCTACTCACAAGACCATTATGAAAGAAAAAAGAAATACTGCACCAAACCTACATCTGATACAGTATTTTTACTTTCTATATAAGTAGCATACACTATATTTATGAATATTTCATGAATTTTCGTAAAATATGTTCATATTTTCACAATGTATACTCTGATTTTATTTTTTTATACGCCGGATGTTTACCCACGGCTTTCACAAGGCGTGGTCTCCAATGGAATGCGGCTTGGTACGCTGCATAGCCAAAGATGATCACCGCCAAGCCCCCTTGGATAGGAACTTCGCCACAGGCATAGATAGCATAGCTATCATAGGTGATAGCTACGGCACTCATCACATAGATGAGACGACGCAATCCCATAGTAGCGCCCTCAATGGATAACATCTTATTCACTGCCACGCAGCAAAGAATGTAAGGGAATACATTTGTCACAACTGCTAAGTTAACGAGCTGCGCAAACTGTTCATTCAAACTTTCATCGGTAGTCATCAACGCCAAGATACCTTGCAATGCCAAGAGGATGATAATACCGCGTACTGGAGAATCTACACGATTCACACGAGCAAATACCTTTGGAAAGAATCCTGCTTCTGCACAGCTTTTAAACACACGGCTCAAGGTAAATTGCCATCCCATGATGGCCCCGAAACATGACACCGCCATGAGTGCCATCACGATTTTGCCTACCGTGCCATTAAACATATAAGCAAAGACGAGACCGAAGGGAGCGGTGGAGTTCACTAACTCGATGTTAGGAATGATGCCCGCCATAATATTCGTAGATACAATATAAACCACGGCTACTGCCAAAGTGCCAAAAAATGTCGCAATCGGTACATTCTTCTTAGGATTTTCTACGGCATCTGCATTGGCTGCCGCCGATTCAAAACCTAAGAAGCCCCATAATGTGAGGGAAATGGACTGACTGACCGCATCAAATACGGGCAGTTCTTGTGGATTCCAAACAGACACAAACATCTCTGGATCGAACCAAAACCAACCAAACACGCCAATAAACAAGACTGGCAACATCGTTCCCCAAATGGTAATGTTACTAATGCGCCCTGTGCTCTTATTGCCACGCACATTGACCAGAGCTGCCACCATGAGCAACACGATGGTTGCTAAACTTACTTCTACTGGTGAAAGGTCTACATCAAATAACACGGCCCCATAGCCTACGATGGATATGGCGATGGCTACATTGGCAATCACCAAGGATACCGCATAAGAGTAGTTCGCCATAAAATGGCCCGTCCTACCGAAGGCATATTCTACATACCCCCCTAGGCCGCCAGATTTTTTTGTAAATAAACCGCATTGGGCGAAAATATAGGCTAAGGTCAAGGACCCTAGTACCGTAATAATCCATGATAGGATAGAAATGGTGCCTACCTGTGCTAATTGAGACGGTAGCATAATAATTCCAGCACCCAACATATTGGCTGCCACGATGGATGTCAGTTGGAATACAGACATTTTTTTAGCGGTGGTTTTCATGTATCAAGCCCCTTTCCATACATCACTTGAGTCATTTCAAGTATCCGTGTCGTCAAAAACCGCTAGCGCCACTAGTCCGTACGGAATGGGTTCGGATGTAGTGACACAATTTCATTCATTTATCGATTCATTGTAACACCTTTTACCCCTCATGGATAGATGTTTTTTTACAATTTTTCTGGGATTGGTATAACTTTCTATCATTTCCCTATCTTCCTATGATATACTATAGAAAATATGCTATGTCCATATAAAAGAAAGGATGTCCTTATGCAAGAACAAATCATTCAACTTTTGGGCGATGTAAACGGATTCCTCTGGAATAACATCATCATCGCTCTCCTCATTATTGCCGGTGTCTGGTTTACAGCAACCACACGATTCGTGCAATTACGACAACTACCAGAAATGTTCCGTATTTTAAAATCTGGTGCGGGAGAAAAAAGTAAAGGTGATCATCACATTTCTCCATTCCAAGCCTTCTGTATTAGCGTGGCTTCTCACGTGGGTGTTGGTAACATCGCTGGTATCGCTATCGCCATTGCTTTAGGTGGTCCAGGGGCTGTATTCTGGATGTGGTTTATCGCTCTACTTGGTGCAGCTACTAGTTTCATCGAAAACACATTAGGCCAAATCTACAAAGAGCGCTTACCCGATGGCTCTTTCCGTGGCGGTCCATCCTATTACATTCGCCATGGCTTAAACAGTCCATTCTTATCTGTTCTATTCGCTATCTTAATCAGCGTTACATACGGCTTAATCTACAACTCTGTACAAGCGAATACCATTGCTATCGCTGTGCAACCATGGAATATCGACGCCTCTACCACAGGTCTTATCGTAGCAGCTTTATCTGCTCTTGTTATCTTCGGTGGTGCCAAACGTATCGCTCAAACAGCTGAATTTTTAGTGCCTTTCATGGCTGGTTTGTACTTCTTAATTGCTTTGTATATTGTCATTGCTAATATCTCTGTATTACCAGATGTGATTTCCGCTATCTTTACACAAGCTTTCACGATTGATTCTGCCACAGGCGGTTTCATCGGTGCTGCTGTGATGCAAGGCATCAAACGTGGCTTATTCTCCAACGAAGCCGGTGAAGGTTCTGTACCAAATGCGTCCGCTTCTGCCGATGTCAATCACCCTGTAAAACAAGGCTTAATCATGTCCCTTGGGGTATTTGTAGATACCATGTTTGTATGTACTGCCTCCGCTTTCATCGTTCTTGTATCTGGCGAATATGTGCACTCAGATCTAACAGGTATCGCCCTTGTTCAACACAGTATTGGACACCAATTAGGCTCTTGGGCTCCTGCAGTTATCGCATTATTTGTATTCATGTTTGCTTATAGTTCCATTATCGGCAACTATTTCTACGGCGAAGTGAATATTGCGCACATGACAAAGAACAACAAATTCGCTATTAACCTATTCCGTGCTCTTGTTATCATCATGGTCTATGTTGGCTGTATTGCTGAATTAAATCTTGTATGGAACTTAGCCGACTTGTTTATGGCATTCTTAGTGCTTTGCAATATTACTTCTATCTTGCGTTTAGGCAAATTAGTAACCATTGCACTCAAAGATTACATGAATCAAAAATCTAAAGGTATTGAAGATCCAATCTTCGACCGCGCTATTTTACCAACACAAAAAGGTATCACTTGGTGGCATAAAGGTCACGAAAACGAATAATAATATACTGAAAGGGTCCCGAAGGGACCCTTTTTCTATATCTATATTTTGATTTATACAGGTATGGTCCTTTCCAATCGGAAGGAATAGATGTACACCTCTTTCACAGGGTATGGTGTCAATCGTTCCAAGGCCTCTTTATACAGCATGAGCTGAATGCGATAGCGCTCTACTAGAGCCTCTTCATCAAGACGGTCTGTTTTATAGTCTACTAGCACCCATGCGTCCTCTTCTAGAAATGCTGTATCGATAATACCTTGTAGGAATAGTTCTTCTCCGTCTAGCATCTCTGGATACACACGATTCGCCGGGAATAGCATGCTGAATGGTAGCTCTCGTTCCACTCGCTGTGCTGTTAGCAATCGTTGTCCTAGGTCAGACTGAAAGAAATCATAAATCCGTTTTTCACTAATCGCTTTCCGTTCTTCATCGGTCAAGTATCCTTGTAACGCCAAGTTATCTAAGGCTTTCCGCAAAGATGGTCGTGTATATGATTGCAACGGCAACCACTGCATCACTTCATGCATGAGAGTACCCCAACGGGCACCACTGCGAATCGATGCAGATTCTGCCATCGATGATAAAGTTACATCAAAAGGACCGAGATCTACTGGCAACTCTGCCGGTGTATCCTCTGCAATATTCTCAACACCACTATTCGTAGCTAATTCTATATTACCTTTGTATGTATCACCAGTAGCATCCTCTACCAGATGATTCTCCGCACCTACAGCTGATGTACCTACTGATAAATCTTTTGTACCATTCGTATGTCTAGTTGTTCTATGTTCCATCACATCAGGTTCGATTAATCCTATCGTTCCCACATCATCATGACTACCTATATCACGCTGATAGTCCGGCTCAATCATCTGTTTTGCCAGTTCTTCCAACTCTACAAAGCGCCGTTTAATTTCAGATACAGAAATTTTTCCCGCTCGTTCTGTAGAACTTTCATAAGCATACACAGAGGTCAATCGGTCCACCACGATAGGATCTAGTGCTGGTGCTTCCACTGGCAATTGAGCCCGTACTTGCTCTAGAATATCTACTTCTACGGACGGTGTTTCCTGTGAAACACTGTAATCATTTCCATCATGAACGTGGAAGGATACAGGACAATCTTTGTACGGTATATCTGGGAATTGCGGGCTTTCTACCTCTGCAAATTGGCGTAACTGCGTACCTCCTGCGACATGGCGAGCTAAACTCCGCAAAATCCAATCTAAATAGGAATTACACCCTAGAATCTGTTCTTTCGTGAAAGCACTTTCACCCCACTGCAAGACAGGCGCTACCCATTCGCCCATTTTCTTCGTCGCTGGTCGGTCCGTGGAGCCATTGATAGACCCCTTTCGATAGCCTGTGATATACAGCTTATCTTTAGGCCGAGTTAAGGCTACATAGAGGATACGCTCCTCTTCGGCTTTCAAATTTTCTTCTAAGGCTTGGCGCACAAAAATCCATGGCACAGAGCTATACATCACACGCAAATCTGGAAAGTATCCTTTTAAGCCCACCCCATATTCCTTGTGCAATAGCAAGGATCGGTTCAAATCCATTTTATTAAAGCCCTTTTGAGTGCCCATGAGGAACACCACGGGGAACTCTAAGCCCTTACTTTTGTGGATGGTCATAATGCGCACCACATTGTCCGCTTCACTCACTGTTTTAGCAACGCTTAAATCTTCTCCGGATGCCTGCAAACTTTCAATAAAGCGCAAGAAACGGAATAAGCCACGGTAATTGCCACTTTCATATTGTTTCGCTCGCTCATACAAGGCTAGCACATTGCCACGGCGCACCAAGCCATTCGGCATGGCGCTCACGTATTCTACCACATGCAAGGTATCGTAAATGTGCCAAATTAAGTCCGTAATGCCTTGACGGCGAGACATGGTACGCCAAGTGTCCATAGAGTCCACAAAGCGAATCCACCCCGCATTCTGGGATGCTTCTACAAATGGGCGCAATCCGCTCCACAAGCTGTTCTCTCCTACGGACAGACGAAGACGCCCTAAATCGTTCGCATCCATCCCGATAAGAGGCGATTGCAAGACGATGGCCATGGGCAAATCCTGCTCTGGATTATCGATAATTTGCAACAAGGACAGCACAAATTGCACTTCCATAGCGCTGAAATAGCCGGATTTTTCCTCTGCATAGGCAGGGATGCCCTCTCGCCGTAGTAGGTCAATCATACGACTCGCGGACCCAGAGATAGACCGTTTCAAGAGCACAATGTCGCGCCATTCCATAGGACGGAAGGTGCCATCTTTATCTTGCACCATGGCGCCGTTGTTCTTCAACTCTTGGATTTTACGGATCACAAAGAGCATTTCTTTTTCATCGTTCTCTAGGTCTTCTCCATCTTCTGGTTCTGTTTGAGCTTTGTCCTCATCACAGCAGAGAACGTGTACTTCTACATCGCCACCTACCCATTCTGGTGGCGCCTCTTCTACGATGCGACCTGTGTGGAGGGCTTCTGCCTCACCATAGGTAAGCCCTGCCCCTTCATCAGTCATGATTTGGGAAAATATAAAGTTCGTTACATTTAGAATCGCCTCATGGGAACGGAAGTTTTGGGACAAATCGATGCGTCGTTCCACACCGTTCACATCGTGATCAAACCGATGGTACTTCTCCATAAATAGCTGAGGGTCTGCCATACGGAAACCATAAATCGACTGTTTTACATCGCCTACATAGAATCGATTGTCCCCACGAGATACTAAATTCACGATAGCCTCTTGGACGCCATTCGTGTCTTGGTATTCATCGACCATCACTTCTTTGAATGTGTCTTGTAACTCCAGCGCCACCTCAGATGGCTTGAGTTCTTCTGTAGATTCTGGGTCTACTAACAAGGCTAAGCATAGATGTTCCAAATCGGAGAAATCGATCATGCCCGCTTCTTGTTTTGCCTGCTGAAAGTCCTCATGAAATCGTTTCACCAGCTGGATGATACCTCGTACCAACGGCACTAAGTACTCCATTTGCTCTCGCCAATCTGCTTCCGTAATAGCAAAGACACCTTTCGGCATGGCTTGCAATATCTCTTTCCCTTCTGACAAGATGGCTTTGATTTCACTCAAGATAGCTGGGTCGCTTTCATTCATGACCTTTGTAGCACGGAGTACGGGGAAACTAAATCCCCCAATACCGACTACACCCACATGCATAGCATCCCAGGTGTCTGCTTTTTGCATGGCTTGTAACAGCGTTTGCAATTCGCTGACCTTTTCCATCCATTTGTCGAACCCATTACCTAAGGTCGCCAAGCGCTGTGCCTCTTCATAGCGCTCTAACAGATACTCAATTTGCCGTTGTTGTTCTTTCCAAAATAATGTGCCCCAAGTAGTTTCTAACAAGATTTGGTGTAAAGCACTTTCATAGGTATGACACACCTGATCTAACCAACGCATAGGCTGACTTTGAGCCAAGGCAAAGTTGTATATTTGAAATACGGTCTCCCGCAAGACTTGGTCTGACCGTTCCGTGCTAAACATATCGCTCACATCGTAAATATTATATAAACCTTGTTCGTAGGCTTCTAGCAAAATGGCATCTAGCACATCGTAGCGCATAAGCGCCAATTCCCCTTCATTGCCGATGGTGAAAGACGGATCTATATCTAGTTTATAGAAATAACTGCGGATGACCCATTGGCAAAAGGAGTGCAATGTGGAAATATGGGCAGACGGCAACATATTCAATTGTTCTTCTAAATAGGCATCCCCTGTGGCTTGAAACTCTTCCGCTAGTTTCACCCCGATACGGGCTTTCATCTCCGCTGCTGCTGCCTTTGTGAAAGTCACCACCATCAGTTCTTGAATGGTTAGCTCCCGCCGTTTCAAGCGTTGTATCATACGCTCTACGAGGACTGCCGTTTTACCAGACCCTGCCGCTGCGGACACTAAGATCGTTTGGGATGGTAACTGCCCCGGTCTAGGCGCATCAATAGCGCTCTGTTGCGCATCAGTCCATTTCATAGGTAGCCCCTCCTGTTTGTAATGCTTCCATCTTCTCCAATGCTTCCTCTTCGGTCATGGTCTTAATATAACGATATCTGTTGCGTGTTCCATCAAAGCGACATAAGGCTTGGAACTCACAATATTCACAAGGTCGCCGTTTATCCTTTTGGTACGGGCTGATAGGAAATTCTCCGTCCATCATCTGTGTACCACTATTGGAAATAATTTGTTTTGTATATTCCTTCATGAGGCCAAATTGTTCCATCGTCTTCAAACTCTTGGATGTGCGACTATCTGGAGTGCCATCCTTTTTCAGAACAATCGGTACATAAGGGGAGTTACTTTGGTAAGCCCTTGTCACATCTAAGGATTGCAACACGTCACCGTCTACAAAATATCCACTATTTTTTAACTGTTGACCTTCCGATTTTTCTTCTTCTGCCCGTCTGTGATTCACTACTTCTGACAATTTCACTTGCGGATTCCGCACGTATGTGTAGAGAGCTGCCGCCGTGCCAATTCTATCCTGTGTATTCTTTTCCAATGCCAATAGATAGGTCATCAACTGCAATTTCAAACCGTAGTAAATTTCATCAGCTCGCACCGTAGTGCCCCCTGATTTATAATCGATGACCGCCGCATAATGTCCAAGAGGGCCACGATATTCATCGACACGGTCAATTTGACCACGCAGTACGATACTTTCACCGTAGTTCTTGCCCAAGGGAATGCGTAATGGGTACCAACCAGATTCGCCCATGCCAAAGCTTTGCTCTACTTCGGTAGTGGAAAACTCGCTTTTCTTAGACCAATCTACGAGACGTGCTACCGTAGCCGATAAGGTGGATGTTAATCGAGTATACAATTGCGATTCGTACGCATCTCGCTCCTCTGTCCCCATCACCGCATCTGCTGCTTCACGACATAAGGATTCTTGTTCTTCCTCTGTTACATCACGCCATTGTCGACCTTGTTGTAATAAATATTCCCCTAAATAGCGCAATGTCTCGTGAAGGAAGGTTCCGATTTCAGGGGCTCCAAAGGATTTCACTTTCCGTGGGGCTAAGCGCAACGCATATTGAGCATAAAAACTGTATGGGCAACGATGGTATCGTTCTAATCGTGTGACGGAACCCGTTAAGGCATCGCTGCGTAGCAATAGCCCTCGCACAATGGACTGCTCAATGCGTGGCACTGTATTGGAATCAAACATACCTCGTGTGGCAAAGAATACTTCACCTCCATAGCCCGATTCCAATCCCCAATTATAAAGACTCCACCATGCAGAGGAGATAGGTTCTCCTTTCATAAGAGCACTCATGCGACTAGAAAAAAGCCCTAAGCTTTGGGATGCTCGCCATAGATAGTCCTGTTCTCGTCCCTCTGGCATAGATAGTGGCGCTTCTTCCATTGTTTTCACATACCCATATTGCTGTAAACGGCGCACTACCAAAGATGGTTCCATTTTAGATCCTTCTTCATCAGATGTGACATAGGATAAGTGCAGTCCTTGGCTAGCACGGGTGCAGGCTAAGTAAAACAAGAAATTTTCATTAAACATTTGCCCTAAAGCGCCTGCTGCTAGTTGCACCCCTACCTTCGCTAAAGCGGTACGCTCTTGGTCACGCAGAATGCCTTCGTCCCCCATTTTGCGAGGGAATACACCCTCATTAAGGCCTAGCACATAGACTTCCTTCGCATCTGTCATATAGCTGCGATCGATGGTGGTAATCGTCACATGGTCCAACGATGGCGGTACCAAGGAATAGGTCACTTCGCTGAGACCTTCCTCGATGATGAGACCCATCTCCTCTGCGTTCACCTCCTCTGTGCCCGTCACAGATGTACATTCCTCTAGCAATTGAATAGCATGTTTATAGAGCTGTACATGGCTAGCACTTTCTTGTACATCCCCACGGTCTTCTGCTTCGTCATACCAATGTTTCAATTGCTCTGGAATGCGCCAATCTTGCATGGTTTGGAATAGGAACTCACTCCATTCCTGTCCCCTATGTGGCAATTTACAGAAATCATAGATTGGCCGTAAATATTCTAGGACGCGCCTATGTAAGTCTTCCATCACAGCTCGTCGCTCTTCATCGTCCTCGCCGCCATAGGTCCACGCATCTCGTAACCACGCTGCCCCTTGAATGCCGTATTCTAAACAATAGTTTTCTAATCGATCTACTTCTTCCCGTGTGAAAGGCGCAAAATCCGTTTTCAGTAAGCGGAATACCGCATCATGATCAAAAAAGGTGCGATGTACATGGAAGATACCTTGCAAAAACTCCGCCAAAGGATGGCTAGTCATCATTTTCCGTTGGTCCGAAAAGAACGGAATACCATAATTCCGGCACGCTTTTTCCAGTACATCACCATAGGACTCCATGTCCCGCAAGATGATAGTACAGTCTTTCCAGCGATGCCCCTCTTCTTGACTATATGCCAATATCTTACGACATACTGCATCGGCCTCCCGCTCTCGATTGTAGGCACTCACCATAATCAACGAATCTTCAGTGGTGTTCGGTTTCATAGGTGTTCTAAAAAACTGTGTATTCAATTGTTGTAATACCGGTGTCCCACGATAGACGGTGTTCATATCATGCACCACCGCCTCTGGATACCAAGTCATCATATCTCGGTATGTCTCCCAAACACGGAAATACATAGATCCCTTGCGACTATGTACCTCTTCCTCCAAGGATGGCAAGCTAATCGTCATATGACAGGATTCACTAAGGGAAAACAACCGTTGAATCAAGCGATACTGCAAAGGTGTAAACCAATGGAATCCGTCTACAAAGACATGGCAATGCTTCATGAGTGGAGACTGTGGCAATAGATCGATCAACGTTTCCATAGAATCTTGGACACCTAGCTCTTCCAAGGCTGTATCGTAGCGTTCTAATAGCAAGGATAATTCTTGTAATTTCCTGCCCAACACCATGGAGTCTACATGTTTCACAGCGCCCGACAAGTCCTCTGGCGTTACACCAAAGGCTTTGCACTCCGTCAATAGCCCTTGTATAACATCTCCAAAATGCGGTTGTTTCGCTGCCTGTTTAAACAAGTCCAATTCCCCTGCGGATTGCTTTAACAACACCCGAAGGACTAATTTCTTGCCAATCTCCGACAGGCCTCCTTCTTTCACTTTTCCTAGGGATTGGTATACTTGATAGGCTAGTCGCGTCATACCCACTACGCGCACCGTGGTGAACCCTTTTTCCTGCCGATACTCTGCGAGCTTCCGCTCCATCATATACGTAGCTGGGTCTGGCACAAGGACGATAATCTGGTGATCTGGATGGTCTTGTAAAATTCGTTCTATCTCTGCGAAACAAGCCGTAGTCTTTCCCGTACCCGCTCCGCCAATATATAACTGTGGTTGCATGTCCAACTCCTTTTCCTCTCAACACGTTGTATCTATCTCTATCCTATCATGTCTAGGGCACTTAGTAAAATTGCCAGGTCCCTCAACCGATTGACCTGGCAATAGTATGTATGTAATTAACGGTACGCTACCCGTTTTGGTTGCATATCGTGAAAGTGCAAGCGCTCTTTCGCTGTGGCTTCCCAATCGGTGCCCGGTTTGCCATAGTTGGCGTACGGATCAATGGACAAGCCCCCTCGTGGTGTAAATTCGCCCCACACTTCAATATATTTAGGCTCCATCAATGCCACTAAATCTTTCATGATGATATTGATACAATCTTCGTGAAAGTCTCCATGATTGCGGAAACTAAATAAATATAATTTTAAAGATTTACTTTCCACCAATTTTTCATCTGGCACATAGGAAATGTAAATCGTTGCAAAGTCCGGTTGCCCCGTCATAGGACAAAGGCTGGTAAACTCTGGACAATTAAATTTCACAAAATAGTCATTCCCTGGATGTTTATTAGGAAATGCTTCTAGCACCTGCGGTGCATAATCTGTAGGATAGTCCGTATGGCTACCTAAAGCATGAACACCTTGTAATTCCGCTGCATTACGACCACTACTCACGAACTAAAACCTCCTTATTTTTATAGACTACTTTCTCTAACGCATTGATCAAGAAGTAGCTCACCACACCACACACGAACTGACCTACTACGAGGGAACTCACTAATACCCAGTATGGAACTGGCAAGAAATAGGTCAACCAAATTGGTACAATCAATCCTGGTACAAAGGTAATGATAGGAATCAATACCCAATTACCTAAGCCTTGGCGCTTCGCAAGGACGATTAGACCTGTTGTCAATAACCCTACGACAGCTCCACCGATAGCATCCACTAAACCAAAACCGCCCATCACTGTATTGCTGACAAAGTTGGCAATACCAAAGGCTGGAATTGTGAATGGAAAGATCGCTGACAATCCATAGAGCGCTGTAGCAATACGCACTTGATACTGACCAAAGGCAAAGCCTTGTGTACCGATCATAAGCGCCAAATACATAGCGATGGAAATGGCAGAAATCGTCAATCGTTGTGTGTTGTTAAATTGTTTCATTATAACTCCTTAGTTTTGTTTACAGACAGGAGGATCTCGAACTGTCTATCTAATACCTACTACGACATAGGTCGCAGTCACCTAGAACATTTCTAGGGTTTTAAATGGTTCCGGATATTCCAATACACCTTGTAAAGGCTCTGCTTGGGCATCAAGCTTGATCCCCATCATATGGTCCCGGTCCAATCCTGCTGGCGGTTCTACACCAAATTTGTGTGCAAAATCATAACCCAACCGTGGATAGTATACATTACTACCATGTACAAATAAGTAAGAGTATCCCATTTTACGTGCCAATCGTTGACCTTCTAAAATGAGCGCACCCCCTACACCATGTCCACGCATAGACTGCGCTACTGCCAGTAAGCCCAAGATGAGTACGTCCTGATCGCCTACTTTACCACGCAAGAACATACCATATCCTGCAATGGCATTATCAATAACAGCCACTAAGGATAACTTAGGAATATACGCCTCGGACTCGCGCAACAATTCCACTAGTTTATATTCTCGCCCTGTACTGCGATCTGCATTGATATAGGCTTCACGCACGAGAGCTGTGACCGTATAAAATTCACGCTTTTTCTCTTCTCGTATAATCATAGTTCCTCCGGTTCATGATGAAAGTACACCAAATGGATTGCCAACCCTTAGTATACCGAATTTCTTCGATAATATCAAATATATTTCCCTTATTTCTTAGATTTCTTCGCCAGTCTATTTCGTTCTTTTTGCTCTTGTTTTGCCAATCTTTCTTGCTCCTTAGCTTGCTGTTTTGCTAATTGAGCTTCCTTGTTAGCCTGTTGTTTTGCTAATCGAGCTTGTTCCTTCGCTTGCTGTTTCGCCAACTTTTGTTCTGCTTGTAACTTAGCTCGCTCCGCCTTTGCCAATCGTTGTTGCTCTTTCTTTGCCAACGCCTCTTGTTTTCGTTGTGCTTTCTCTAATTGGCGTTGGGATTGAGCATCTACCCGCTCTTGTTTGCGCTCTGCTTTTTGCAATAGAACCCACTCTTGTTTTGCTGCTTTTATAAGCGGTCGTTGTTCCTTTTTGGACGCATCCCATTGGCTCCCAGCCATAGCCGCTTGTACTTCTCCATCAATTGGTTGTAAGGCTATGTTTCCTTGGTTCTTCACCGAAGGCACTACTAATTCCAAATGGCTTCGCTGAGAGGATCCTTGGTGAGAGGTGCGAACTTGTACACCGCTACGATTTGGCAAGGCAGATGTATCAATTTGGAAGGCTTCCATTTTCCTTTGGATTTCTTCTTTCGTTAAGGCTGGTTCCACTGCGATTGGGGTACCCTCATCCGTACTATCCGCCTGTGCTTTACCTGATTTTGCTTCTTCTTGTTCAATTTCATAATTCATAATGGACCGACGATTTTCATTGTACAGTCGCAATGCCAACATGCGGTCACTTTCATTCATGGTTTCACGACGTGATAACACATCTGCCATCATAGGGATGAGTTCTTTTCTAGTGAATGCTCGTGACCCTAAGTCTATCCCTTTAGTATCCGTAATCGCTCCATGTTTTACCAAGGTCATGAGCGCTTGGTATTCCCAATCAGGAGGACTCACTACACCATATGGGTTTGCTTCTGCTTGAGCTAGCGTCAATCCACCAGCCACTAGCGCCAATGCTATATAATATCGTAATTGTTTCATATCAATATCCTTTCTATTACCTATGCCGTCCTACATACTGCGCCTTAGGGAACTCTGCTAACCACGCTGTTTCACCACTGGCACGAACAGCTACAAGTATCGCTGTAGCAGGTCCGCCCCTATGATCTAATTCCTTATCTGTCAGTTCTATGGCCTCCATAGATGCCCCTTCTAAATAACTTAGCACCGTCAACTCTTGACGGATACCTCTGGAACCAATGGGTACCACACGAGATGTACCAGGATGTGCCAAGGCTCGTTTCACCTCATCATAGGTGACAATCCACTCTGGTTGTTCTAACACTTCATGACCTACTAATGGTTTCCCTAATACGTACACAGCATAGGGTTCTCCTGTGCCAAGCACTTCTGGTGCACCCACTCCTAGAGCCGTAATCCCTACGGATGTAGTGCTCACTTTCATATTACTTTCATGGCTACCATTAATGGGCACAGTAATATCTAGTGTATCCAGTTCTTCTTGAATTCCCTGTACCACAGAGGTCACCACCGTATCGTAGTCGCCGCCAATGAGGTATTGTATGGCTTTCACAGTGCCTCTAGCGCATAGAATTTCAAGCATTGCCACACGAGCTGCGAAGGCACCTACCATGGCATAGGGTACGGCTAGCACATCATGCTCCTGTAACCCAATACCACTGCTAATATCACTGGCAATGATCCAATCTTCATTCTCTTTCAAGGGAAGTCTTGTTATATCACGCATTTCGTTTACCACCAAACACTCGATTCAACTGACTCACTACAAGAGCCGCCCCTACATAGTTCAATACATAGGCTAAAGACAAAGGCACAAATAAAATAGCCACAATCTCTGTACTCTGTGTCATCCATGCAATCACGGCGAGTCCGATACCAATGTTAACGATATACCCCAGTATACCACTCACTACATAAGAGAAAGATGAAGTCATTCGTTTCATTATATATCCAATGCTAGCCCCAGTCCCTGCCATAATAATAGCGACTGCCATATGGATGGGGACACTGAGAGGAAACCCCGTGGAGGCAGCTGTTGCTATATGTCCTAAAGCACCTAGCACAGCACCCGCTACAGGACCTAACAGTAAGGCTCCCACAAAGGCTGGTGATGAATCAAATCCAATGGAATATACTCCAAAATGGATCTGTCCGCCAATAGCGCAAAGGGCAATCAGTAAAGCATAGGCCGTCATTGTTCTAATATTCATAATAACCACTCCTAGGGAAGAACAAATCATAATTTCTACCTTTATTATAGGTGACCCTACCGCATAAAGCAATCATTCATGGTCTTTTCATGTACAACGGCTATACTACTTCCATATATCTCTTTAAAGTATGTTAAAAATACGATACAATACAACTATATACTAACCTATGAAAGGAGTTCTTATGAAAGTCTTAATTATTGAAGATGAAGAAATGCTGAATAATATTATCGCCAAACGTTTGAAGGTAGAGTCTATGATTGTAGACCAATGCTATAACGGCGAAGATGGATTAGATTATATTTCTACGTCCAGTTATGATGTGATCGTCATGGATATTATGATGCCAAAAATGGATGGTCATGAAGTGGTGAAACAAATGCGCGCCGAAGGCAACAAAACACCGGTCCTTTTCTTAACTGCCAAAGATGCCCTAGAAGATAAAGTGTCTGGATTAAACCTAGGGGCCGATGACTACTTAGTGAAACCCTTTGAGTTTGACGAACTCATCGCTCGCATCTATGCCTTAGCTCGCCGTGGTCGTAACCAAGCGGTAGAAGATATCACTGCTGGCCCTTTGCGTATCAACCATAAAAGTCGATCTGTCTTTCTTAATGACGAGCCCTTAACGTTAACTGCCAAAGAATTTGACTTGTTATTCTATTTAGCAAGCAATCCCAATATCGTCTTGTCTCGCCAACAAATTCTCGACCATGTGTGGGAATACGACTATGAAAGTTACTCCAACCTCATCGACGTATACATCAAAGACTTGCGCAAAAAGGTCGATATCGATGAAAACAAAAAATTTATTCAAACGGTTCGTGGCGTTGGCTATGTATTCCGCACCGAGGAATAATCTATGCGCTCTATCGTCAATCGTATGTACCATAGTGTCATACAGCCTATATGGCATCCTATAGAGGCCGTTCTATTACGTGTTCCTCTAGTGTATAAGATCACTAGTTGGTATTCTATCTTTCTCTTGCTGATGATTGGGCTCCTTGCTACATTCGTAATGCAATTTACCCACATTTCGGATCAAAACGAAATTCGTACGGACTTGCAAGAAAAGGTCATTGAGGCTGCTAATCATCCAAGAAAATACAAACCTTTTGATGAGGGTATCTTTCTGTTGGTCTACTCCCATGACGGCATCATCTTACGAGGTAATCCACCAGACCGATTCTCTAAAAATGCGCCACCTTCTTTTGATGGTATCACCGAAGTCAGCCAAGATGCTCATTCTTTCTTGTATTATGATGTACCTATCCAACATATGCCGGGCGTACAAGGTTACATTCGTGGCGTCGTGCCCATGAGTTTTCTGGACAGAAAATCTAACAATATGTTCCTAGCTTTACTGCTAGGGGGCATCCTTTTTGTCACCGTTGCCTCCATTGGCGGGTATTGGATTATCCAACGTGGTTTAAAACCAGTGCGCACTGTAACAAATTTAGCGGAACAAATTTCATTGAAACGAGATTTGTCGGAACGCATCGAAAATATCCCTCAATCGGGAGATACCATGTATCAGTTGGCATCTACTTTCAACCATATGCTCAGTAGTTTGGAAGAGGCATCCAATCGGGAGAAACGATTTAATTCAGATATATCCCATGAATTGCGCACGCCTATCGCCGTGATCCAAGCAGAAAGTGATTACGCCCGCCAATATGTATCTTCTTTAGAAGAAGCTAAGGAAAGTTTTCAAAATATTTTTATGCAAAGTAAGGGCATGGCTGATATGGTATCCCAATTACTAGAAATAGCACGCCTAGACAGTTTAACCAATATCGATAAGGTACCAGTTCCCCTTTCAGAGGTAGCACAACAACTAGCCTCTACCTATGCTCGCTTGAGTCAGGATAAGGGACTGACCTTCACTAGTCATATTGATTCCTCCATCGTTGTACATGGTAATCAAATCTTATTACAACAAGCGATGGCCAATCTGTTGGATAATGCCTTCAAATTTGCTCATCATACCATCCATTTTGAAGTTTCCTTAGGCGATACGATTCATATCTTCGTCCAAGATGATGGCATCGGCATCCCTCCTGAAAGCATTCCTATGGTTTGGAACCGCTTGTACCAAGTAGACCCCTCTCGTACGTCAAAAGAAAACAAAGGTCTCGGACTTGGACTCTTCTTTGTACAAAATGTTGTGCAACTCCATGAAGGTACGTTAGAAGTAGAAAGCACACCAGACATACGTACCGTCTTTGGATTCCATTTACCTATCCCATCCGAAGCGGATACAGAGCCGGAAGCGAAGGTATAGAATCTCTGACCCGTATCCCCCCCTTAATACAGAGATATATCTAACAACATACATAGTCAGTAAGACACTGTAACAAAATACTGTATATACAATAGAGGAACGTTGACCAACTTGATCAACGTTCCTCTATTTGTATATATAAATTATTTTGGTTCTTCTACTAAGCGACCCGCTACATAGCGTTTCATAATATGACGATCATCACCGATGTATATCCATCGCTCCAATCGCTCTTCTAAAGACCGTTCATTGGCATCAAACATAGATGTATCGTCGACGACAAGAGCATCTAACTCATAGCCTTCTTCAAAGCTACCTACCTTACCAAAGAATGTTCCTCCACCCTTAGTGGCTAAGTAGAAAGCTTCACTTAAGGTCAATGGTGCATATTGATTGTCAACTTCTACCCATTTCATTTTAGACAGGCCAATGGCTTCCATCAACACTTTTGCCATGGACACTGCATGTCCCCCTGAAATGTCTGATCCTAATCCCACTGGGATATGATGTTCTAAGAGTTTACGAATCGGTGCAATACCACTGGATAAATTGACGTTGGAGTAAGGACAATGAGACACCATGGTCTGCGTTTCTTCCATGCGGTCCATCTCTTCATCACTTAAATGAATGCAATGGGCCATTACCGTTGGAGTCTGTCCCATCAGTTGATGTGCATAATACACATCTGTATAACTTGGGGATTCTGGATGCAAAGATGCGACCCATTCAATTTCCCCATGATTTTCAGATAAATGCGATTGTACTGGTACATCGTATTCCTTGGCCAGTTCCCCTAATCCTCGCATCAGTTCACTTGTACAGGACGGCACGAAACGCGGTGTAATAATCGGTTTCACAAGAGGACCAAATGATTTTGCTTCTTCTAACCAAACTTTCGTATCTGCTAACGACTCTTGCGTAGTTTCAATCAGGAAGTCTGGACTATTTCGATCCATATTCACCTTCCCTACGAAAGCAGATAATCCCGCTTCTTGCAATAGTTTCATCAACACTAATGTGCTATCCTTGTGGATCGTACCAAATAGAACACTACGGGTGGTACCATGTCGCCATAGATCACGCACAAAGGCACTATATACTAGACGGGCATACTCTGGATCATTAAACTTCGTTTCCTCTGGAAATGTATACGTCTCAAGCCAAGGTAATAACTCTTTATCCATACCAAGACCACGATTACAATATTGTGGTGCATGGGCATGGGTATCTACAAAACCCGGAATGATAAGTTGATCTCCATAGTCAACTACAGGCAATCCCTCATAAGATCTTGGCAAAGTCTCACCACAATGCACTACTACACCATCTACAGCTACAATATATCCATGTGGTATAGCTACCAACTGCGTTGGACTCGGTGTGTGCAGAATATGTCCTTTCAAAATCAATGTGTCTTGCATAGAACCACCTCCGTGTATAACCTTATACAATTACCATATGAAGTTTACAACAGTATGCACATATAGCATGTTATGTATGAGTGAATTATATCACACTTGGTGTATATCGTCTATCAACTTATAGAATGTTCGGGCGATTTCCATGGACTTTCAATACTATAGAGCCAATGATCATCATCCCTATACCTGCTACTAGGAATACATATGAGGTACCCCAATAGGTCGCTACTATGCTTGCAAATAAAGGCCCCATCATATTTCCCAATTGCTGCGATGTCGTGGCGAGTCCAAATACTCGACCACGCACTGACGGATCGGTATTCACTGTCATAGCAGATCCAAGGGATGGGAAGATACCCACAATGAACACTCCTATGAGTAGTTGCAATGCCCCAAACCACCATAAACCAAATGGTAAACTTTGCAATAATAATACGGTTCCCGTACCCAACAGCCCATACGAGATAACCTTAAAATATCCTCGTCGTTGTCCATAAGCTGCCCACACATTAGTCATAATCATACCCATCACACCGCCACCACTGAGAATAGACCCTGCTAACATGGCAGCCCCTTCCATGGAACCTTTTAATTCGCCCACATAAATAGCCACGATAGGTTGTAGCATGAGCATGACAGATTGCACTAGAAAATATAACCCTAAAATATGGAGTAATACCTTATTTCGTTTCGCCTCTTGTAAATCTTCTTTAAAAGAAGTAACTTTCACTGGGGCTACACTTTCAACCTGTGGCTCTTTCACAAAGATGGCGATGGCGGCGGTAACGATAAATAAGGTAATGCCCGCCACCATAAACACAGGCCGCATCCCTACCGCTAGTTCTGTTAATCCACCGGTTAAGGGACCCACTGTATTCCCTAGGACTAATCCCATCTGAAAGATACCCATCGCGGTGCCCACTCGTTCCTTCGGCACCGACAACGATACCATGGTCATGGCGGCTGGCATAAATCCATTGGCAAAGCCTTGAAACGCACGCACTAATAAAAATTGATATTCATCTTGTACAAAGGCGCTCCATAAATAGGAAACGCCAATTAAAATCCCTGCCCGGACTGCCATGAGTTTCTTTCCATGCTGATCTGCCAATCGCCCCCATACGGGAGCCATAATAGCTGCAATAAAAAAAGAAATAGAAAATGACAGCCCAGACCAAAGGGCTAAGTGTTCCTGTTCCACTCCCAGTTCTAACAGGTATACGGGAAGAAAAGGAATAATCATTGTATAGCAAATAGCTAGCAGCGACATTCCTATCGTGAGAATCCACACTGCTACCATTCCTGTTTGTTGTAATCGTTTCATATTTCACACCCTCTAGTAACTTCAGATTGTAATCTTATTGTAACACATCTACTCCTTGGTCCAACAAACCACTCTGGATTTGAAGAAATAAAAATAGAGGATAGTTGATGTGGTATCAACAATCCTCTACTCACCTTACAAGTAAGTTTAATTAGATTTTATAGCCTTTTACATTGTGTAGTACTTTGTACAGTAAGCCTTGCAATACTTGTAGGTCCTCAGGTGATAAGCCAATGTTTGACTCAATTAACTCAGGAATGTGGCGAACCTTTTTCTGCAATGATTGTCCCTTTGCTGTTAAAGTAATCTCCATGGAACGCTCATCCTCTTTTACTCGCTCACGCACAATGAATCCTTTTAATTCTAGTTTCCTTAACAATGGTGTTAATGTTCCGGAATCTAGGAACAATCGAGTTCCAATGGCTTTTAAATTCACGCTTTTCAATTCCCAAATAACAGACATCACTAAATATTGCGTATAGGTCAACCCAACCTTAGTCAATTCCGGTTGGCATGCCCGAAACACTTCTTTAGCTGCTGCATACAAAGGAAACCCCACATGGGTTTCTACGTCTAATCTTTCTTTCTCTTTTTTCACTTTCAACTTCCCTTACCCTTTTCAATGCTTACACTGAGAAATGTCGGTCGATGACATCCTGTAATGTTAAACTTTGCATATACTCGCGTAAATGGTTTTGTAAATGCTCCCATAATGGTAATGTACGGCATCCATCGCTCATTGGACATGTGTTCACTTCTTCCTCTAAACAAGCCACAACGGCAATGGAATCTTCTGTAGCCGCAAGAATATCATACACTGTATACTCTTTTGGTTCTTTGGTTAATTGATAGCCACCGTATTTACCACGCACACTCTTTACGTACCCTGCAGCACTCAATCGTGCTACAATTCCTTCTAAATATTTATCAGAAATTCTTTGGCGCTCCGCCATTTCGCGAATAGATACGTTCCGATCTACGCTATGTTCTGCTAAGTCCACTAGAACACGTAATGCATATCGACCTTTAGTAGAAATTTTCATAGATAATACCTCTTCAAAAGTAGGATTTATTCCTAGTCTCTATTATATCTATAACAACGAAATTTGTCTATATAGATTGTGTACATATTTAGTATATAAAATGCATAACTACCACGCATTATACTCATATATACAATATCTCGCTGTATATTTACACACACTGAAAACCAATGTCACCTCTCAGTGTACTCTCCATTTATTTATTAGTTATTTTTATATAATTATCTAACTTTTATAATTTTTTTGAATATATTCTACCAAAAAACCTATCCTTATAACTTCCTCTATGCTACAATAAAAGAGCATTTTTATTTAATTATTTAGGAGGTTTCTCATGTTAGAACGCGTATTCGCCCTAAAAGAGCGAAATACTACGATCCGTACAGAAGTCCTTGCGGGACTGACTACTTTCATTACCATGGCATATATTTTGCTATTGGCACCCAACTTGCTAAGCTTAGCGGGTATGGACAAAGATGCTGTATTAATTGCTACAGCCTTAGGGGGCGGTTTAGTCACTATCGCCATGGGACTGTTTGTTAATTATCCTATCGCTTTGGCGCCTGGTGTTGGCTTATTGGCTTTCTATTCTTTTACCGTAGTCCTTGGCATGGGATTGACCTGGCAGACAGCATTAGGTGCTGTATTTATTTCTGGGCTCGTCTTCCTTGTACTGACGTTAACCAAAATTCGTCAGCTTATCATTGAGGCTATTCCGTCTTCTTTAAAAATTGCCATTACCGTAGGTATCGGCTTATTCATTTGTATCATTGGTTTAAAACTATCTGGGCTTATGACCATCGCTTTATCTTTGCAGCCCGGCACATTGAACGATATTGTGACTGCCAAAGGTCATGGAGCACCTGCCGCATCAGAAACCTTATTAACATTAGGTAACTTAGGCAATCCAGAAGTTCTCTTATCCCTATTCTCTTTATTTTTCTCCGCCGCTTTGATGGCTCGTCGAGTAACAGGAGCTCTATTGATTGGTGTCATCGTCACATCCATCATTTCCTATGCTACCGGTATCGCTAGCTTACCAGATTCTCTAAGCATTATGGCGATTCCAGATTTCAGTAAGATTGCGTTTATGGAACTAGACATTCCCTCTGCTTTCCAAGTAGGTCTTGTAACCATTATCTTCTCTTTTACTTTCGTTGAACTATTCGATTCCATGGGTACCTTAATTGCTACCGCCTCCAAAGCTGGCATTGCGGATCCTAAAAAAGGGGAGTTCCCTGGTCTTGGTAAAGCGATGATTGTGGATTCACTAGGTGTAAGTTTTGGTGCTATGCTTGGTTCTAGTACGATCACGGCTTTCGTTGAAAGTGCTGCCGGCGTTGGCGCTGGTGGTCGTACAGGACTCACTGCTGTCACTTGTGGTATCATGTTCATCCTTTGTTTATTCTTTGCTCCATTAATCGCATTAGTTCCCAATGCAGCTACAGCCCCTGTACTGATCTTGGTAGGCGCCTTGATGATGGAGGCCATCCGTGAAATTGATTTCTCCGACTGGACAGAAGGTTTCCCTGCCTATTTAGTCATCGTGTTAATGCCTTTCACATACAGCATTGCCAACGGTGTAGCAGCAGGTCTCATCGTATATCCGTTGATGAAATGTATCACCGGCCGTCATAAAGATGTACACTGGTTCATGTACGTATTAGGAGCTATTGTATTAGCTAAATATGTATTTTTCGATTAATCGATTCTCATTACTACTCAACTAAATAAGTATAGGCATATATGGTATGAATTACATTATATTCTAACCATATATGCCTATTTTATTCTGTCCCTTTCTATCATATGTATATCAACTCTCAATTATGTGATTTTTATCACAAATTTTTATCAACTATCTTTTTTTATCATGATTGCTATGCTATAATGTAAACATAATTTGTTATAGAGGAGGAGGTTTTACTATGTTAGAAAGGTTATTCGCACTGAAAGAGCGGAACACCTCAGTTCGCACAGAGATCCTCGCTGGTCTCACCACATTCATTACCATGGCATATATTTTGCTACTAGCGCCTAACTTATTAGGATTGGCTGGAATGGACAGAGATGCCGTATTAATCGCTACTGCTTTAGGTGGTGGTTTGGTTACTATGATTATGGGACTATTTGTTAACTATCCATTAGCCTATGCACCAGGTGTAGGGCTCTTAGCATTCTACTCCTTTACAGTAGTTATTGGTATGGGATTAACATGGCAAACAGCATTGGGGGCCGTCTTCATATCTGGTCTCGTCTTCTTTATATTAACTGTAACCAATATACGTTCACTTATCATTAAGGTGATTCCTGCATCCTTAAAGTTTGCTATCACTGTAGGTATTGGCTTATTCATTTGTATTATCGGGTTAAAACTATCTGGATTAATGACCATTTCCCTATCCTTACAACCAGGTACCTTGCATGATATTATTGCTGCTAACGGCCATGGCGCTCCTGGAGCATCTGAAACGTTGCTAAGTTTGGGAGATCTCAAAAATCCAGAAGTTCTCTTATCTTTATTTGGATTATTTTTCTCCGCTGCTTTGATGGCGCGCCGCATCACAGGCGCTTTACTCATAGGTGTCATTACCACATCGATTATCGCCTATGTAACAGGTATTGCTACACTACCTGAAACATTGACATTTATGGCCATACCTGATTTCAGCAAAGTCGCATTTATGCAGCTAGATATTAGCTCTGCTTTTCAAATTGGGCTTGTAACTATCATTTTCTCGTTCACCTTTGTAGAATTATTTGACTCCATGGGCACATTGATTGCTACCACAGCCAAAGCTGGTATTTCCGATCCAAAAGCTGGCAAGTTTCCGGGGCTGGGAAAAGCGATGATTGTGGACTCTCTCGGCGTTAGCTTTGGGGCCCTTCTTGGTTCTAGTACGATTACAGCTTTCGTTGAAAGTGCCGCTGGTGTTGGCGCTGGTGGCCGTACTGGTTTAACCGCTGTCACTTGCGGTTTTATGTTCATTCTTTCCTTATTCTTTGCTCCATTAATCGCCTTAGTACCGAATGCAGCCACTGCTCCTGTATTAATTCTTGTAGGCGCATTAATGATGGAATCCATTCGTGAAATCGATTTCTCCGATTGGACAGAAGGTTTCCCTGCCTACTTAGTTATCGTTTTGATGCCGTTCACATACAGCATTGCGAACGGTGTAGCTGCAGGTCTAATCATCTATCCAATTATCAAAGTCATCACTGGTAAACATAAAGAAGTACACTGGTTTGTATATGTTATGAGTGCCATTGTATTAGCTAAATATGTATTCTTTGACTAATTAAATACATAACTTATTGAATCTTAAGACGATTAAAAAGGACTGTATACATGTATTCGATACATGTGTTACAGTCCTTTTTTCTTACTTCTTGCTATCTATGCAATTATAACAAATCGTCTTCGTACACCGCTTCTTCAAAGAATAATGGCAACAAGTCTTCGCTATATTCGTTCATATCGCGGCCTGTTTTGGAGAATACCACAGACGCTGCAAAACGCATTAACTCCGCTTCATTCTCTGGATTGTTTACAAATTCTTCAATAATTTTGTCCATATCTAAATGGCGCTTCATAATGAATCGAGCTAATTTACGACGATTCACCGGATCATTCACCAATTCATCTACATCAATAATATACTCTGGCATTTTGATCGCAATATGCGTGTGGATTCCGTCTTCTTTCATGATAACCTCCTACATTGTACGCCCTATCCTAGGGCTACACTTATATACTAACAACTGTGATGTATCACAATAATTACATAACGGCTTTCTATCCATTGCAGATACTCCTTATACATACCTGCATGTCTACCTATAGGTTAGCTATGCTCCGTACCCGCTCTTGTAATCTAGCCTCATCGGTAAACACTGTATCTAAACACAGTCCATGAGCTGGAGCTGTTTTCCCGATTAATTGTCTATTCTCACCAGCGATGATACGTAGCACGTCCTCCGGTTGAAATCGACCTAAGCCTACATCCACCAAGAATCCCGCCATATTCCGCACCATGTGATACACGAATCCATCTCCTAACACATGGATTCTGACGGTTGATCCCTGTTGGCTGACTTTCACAGCATACATAGTTTTCACTGGATCTTGTATCGTCGTATTATGGCCTTTGAAAGTACTGAAATTATGTGTCCCTTCTAATACCTTTGCGGCTTGCCTCATGGACTCTATGTCCAACGGTTTGCGCACATGGTAAGCGTAGCGCAGTTGTAGCGGATCCACCACGGCATCATTATGAATGGTATAAATGTATTCCTTCCCTTTCACGTAATTCCGTGGATTCCAATCCGATGGCAACTCCTGTGCCTCACGGACCACGATATACGGTGGCATATGGGCAATGAGGGCTCTCATTAGATTGTCTACGGGAATCTTGCCAGTCGTGGTGAAAGCCACCACTTGCCCTCTAGCGTGGACGCCTGCATCCGTTCGCGAAGAGCCATAAATCGTGATAGGTTCATTACAAACCTTAGATAAGGCTTCTTCTAGATAGCCTTGTACGGTAGGGCCATTTTGTTGTCGTTGGTATCCACAAAGCTCAGTGCCATCATAGGCGACGATGAGTTGTATGGTTCTTGTCATATACCAAGTCCCCACCGCAATACAGCTAAGAGAAGACTTACGAACACCACGGCGCCAATACCATAGAAATCTAATGGACTATAGCGTAATTCTTTCATCCGTGTACGACCTTCTCCGCCTCGGTAACAACGAGATTCCATAGCCACTGCCAATTCATCGGCACGGCGGAAAGCGCTAATGAATAACGGAACTAATAAAGGCACCATATTTTTAGCCCGTTTCAGTAAGGATCCTGTAGTAAAATCAGCACCACGGGATTCTTGTGCTTTCATAATGCGGTCTGTTTCCTCTAATAGTGTGGGAATGAATCGCAAGGCAATGGTCATCATCATAGCCAATTCATGGGCTGGCACACCAAAACGCTTCCATGGATTTAAAAGTCTTTCAATACCATCCGTCAACCGTATAGGCGATGTTGTATAGGTCAACAAGGAGGAGAATATGATTAAGAAAATCAACCGCCCTGCCATAAGGCCTCCCAAATTAAGACCTTCTCGGCTGATATGAAGCCAACCATAGGTAAACAGGTATTCTCCCGGTGTGGTGAATACGTGAATAGCCAAGGTGAATACAATGATGATCCACAATGGTTTAATGGACAGCCACACCAGTCGCACTGGCAAACGAGATAAACCCAAACAGCCGAAGGTAAAGGCTGCTACAATGCTATAAGTCACCAAACTGTCCGCAAAGAAAATAGCAATAATGAAAATCATAGTGGCTATAATCTTAGCCCGTGGGTCCATGCGGTGGAGTACGGAATCTCCTGGGAAGTACTGTCCAATAGTAATATTACTTAGCATGGTGCACCTCCTTGAAATACTCGTAAATATCTGCTACTGCCTCATGGACATGAACACGGTCGATATTCACAGGAATATTTCGTTCTGCCAAAGCTTGCAAGGTTTGCGACAATGGTGGTACATCCACGCCAGCAGACTGTAATTTCTCACGGTCATTATGGAAAATCTCGATAGGATTGCCATCTAATAAGACTTGCCCTTGGTGCATAACAATCAAGCGATTCGCCATGCGAGAAATATCTTCCATATTATGGGATACAAGGATAACGGTAATTCCTTTTTCCTTGTGTAGTTTCACGATTTCTCCAAAGATTTCTTCTCGTCCAAATGGATCAAGTCCGGCAGATGGTTCATCGAGAATTAAATAGTCTGGGTCTAACGCAATAACCCCGGCGATAGCCACACGGCGCATTTGTCCTCCCGACAAATGGAATGGAGACCGCTCTGCATAGGTATCGTAGTCTAATCCTACAAATTGCATTGCTTCTCGCACACGGCGGTCTACCTCTACCTCATCAAAGCCTAAATTTTTAGGACCAAAGGCAATGTCTTTAGCAATGGTTTCCTCGAATAGTTGATGTTCTGGATATTGGAATACCATGCCTACTTTGTGACGTGTTTGTTTTACCTCTTCTGTTTTACCTACTAAATCTACCCCATTGACTGTGACGGTACCTGATGTAGGATGCAATAAGCCATTTAAATGTTGAACTAAGGTGGATTTACCAGACCCTGTATGGCCGATGATGCCTACAAACTCACCTTCGTGAATGGTCAAGTTCACATCATGCAAAGCCGTTTTTTCAAAAGGTGTCCCCTGTCCATAGGTGTAGGTAACATGTTCTAATTGAATTGACATATGGCCTCCCCTAGTTCTTCATTGGTAGTAATACCCTTTGGCATAGCTACCCCTTTTTCCTGTAAGCGCACTGCAATTTCTGACGGCACCGGCACATCCAGTCCGAGACCTTTTAAGGTATCTACATTCATAAATACATCTTTTGGTGCCCCTTCATCGATGACCTTACCTTGTTTCATCACAATGATACGATCTGCTAACGCTGCTTCTTCCATAAAGTGCGTAATATATACGATAGTGATGCCTTCTTCTTTATTGAGATGGTACACCGTATCCATGACTTCTTTGCGTCCTTTGGGGTCGAGCATAGCCGTTGGCTCATCTAAAATGATACATTTCGGCTTCATCGCTAAAACGCCAGCAATGGCGATGCGTTGCTTTTGTCCCCCTGATAATAGATGAGGTCCATGCAACGCATAGTCCGACATGTTTACCGCCGCCAAGGCTGCATCCACACGACTGCGAATCTCTGGGGCTGGCACGCCTAGATTCTCTGGCCCAAACGCCACGTCTTCTTCTACAATGGCTGCCACGATTTGATTATCTGGATTTTGGAATACCATGCCCACATTTTGGCGAATATTCCAAATTAAATGTTCTTCTTTTGTATCCATTCCTAACACGGTAACGGTACCAGATGTAGGTTGCAATAGGACATTAAAATGTTTGGCAAGGGTACTTTTACCACTCCCATTGGTCCCTATAATACTAACAAACTCACCTTCATGAATGTGAACACTCACATCCTGCAAGGCGTGTACCTCACGGCCCATTTCATCTTGATACACATGACTCATATGGTCCGTACTGATCATAACTTGTTTCATCTTGTTTTTGGTTTCCTCTCTACGTAAGTACAATTGTTACTTCGTATTACAATCTACTTCATTATACCTTGTAGAGAGGTTTAGGACAATAGGCAACCTTTTGTAGGTTTATATGGTTAACAATGCAATCTATTTTTTGAAAGCAATGTGACGATAACTTGTAAAAGTCAACCATTTTCCGAAAGTATCATTTAGATTCTTAGAATCTTCAATATCTGCTAAGAATTGAGTATATTCTTCGCCAGAGTGCACCTCAATACCAAAGCCACGACCATTCAATAATGGTACCCCTTGGTAGGTATACTCACGCAATGGAGCGATGGCTGTGATGACACCATCTCGCACAGAAATATAGACTTTATCACGTAGAATCAAAATATCGAAAGTACTTGGATATTGGTAGCTATCACCTGTAAGCGGAATCGCATCACCCACATGGTATGTGGCACATTCAGGTCTTACTTTATCTACGGTTAACCCTTCCACATCGTAGTAGAATTCTTCAAAAATATCGCCACGACCACGAACAGTATCGCCAATAAATGTGTACAATTCCTCTCCTTTATCGAGGGCGTCTTGGATAACACCACAAGCCGCTGTCATATGGCTTACTCGATCGATAAGGATGAACTCGCCCAATGTTTTATGCTTAGTGAAAGTATCCACTACTATTGGCTCTTGCAAAGTCAAGACACAACGAGCAATTTCATTTTTACTTAATCCATCGCGCTCCACATAATCACCCGTGTTCACATCCACAGCATAACGGATTTTGCTCACCACCCCAGATACTAGTTTTGTACCTGCCATGATAAGGTATTCTCTACCTTCTTGTAAGGTGGTGTCATCCATCCATAGTAACGTCGTTTCTAACTTTGCACTGACCTGTAACTCTGTGCCATTCACAATAACACAACCACGAGATACGTCTACTTCACGGTCTAATTGAATGGTCACTGCTTCCCCTACATGAATTTCCTCAACAGAATCAAATCCTCGAATTAAAGATTTCACCACTGCCGTTTCACCGCTTGGCAATACGCACACTGTGTCATTCACACGAAGAGTACCGCTTTCTACTTGACCTTGGAAGCCTCTAAACGTATGGTCTGGACGTGATACACGTTGTACTGGTAAATAGAAGCCTTCTTCTTCAAAAGCTTGGATATCTACTGTTTCTAAATGGCCGAGCAAGGTATTGCCCTTGTACCAAGGCATGTGTGGAGAGTGAACGGTAATATTATCCCCCTCTGTAGCCGACACAGGAATGATAGCAATGTCCGCTAGTTGCAATTCTTGTTGTAATGCTTGGATATCTGTTTGGATCTCTTGGAAGCAACCTTCACTATAGTCCACTAAGTCCATTTTATTCACTGCAAAGATGAAATGTTGGATGCCCATCAAGGCACAGATACGAGCATGACGACGTGTTTGCACCAACACACCTTGCTTAGCATCCACCAGAATGATTGCTAAGTCAGCAAAGGAGGCTCCCACCGCCATATTACGAGTATATTCTTCATGACCTGGTGTATCCGCCACGATAAAGCTGCGATGGTCCGTTGTGAAATAGCGATACGCCACATCGATGGTGATGCCTTGCTCACGCTCTGCCATCAAACCGTCTAGCAACAAGGAATAGTCAATTTTACCACCACGACTGCCTACCTTACTTTCTAATTCAAGGGCTTCCTTTTGGTCTGCATATAATAATTTGGAATCGTATAAGATATGTCCAATCAATGTAGATTTTCCATCATCCACACTGCCACATGTAATGAATTTCAATAAACTTTTCATTAGAAATAGCCCTCCCGTTTACGTCGTTCCATGCTACCTGCCGCTTCACTATCGATAACCCTTGTGGTCCGTTCAGAGGATACGGCACTCAATGTTTCTTCGATGATTTCATCTAAGGTAGTCGCATTCGATTCAATACCACCTGTTAATGGATAACAGCCTAAGGTACGGAATCGAACTAATTTATTTTCTACTGTTTCCCCTTCTTGTAAGCGGAATCGTTCATCGTCAACCATGATTAAGTTGCCATCTCGTTCTACTACAGGTCGTTCTGCTCCGAAGTACAATGGTACAATGTCGATATTTTCTCGTTTGATATATTGCCAAATATCTGTTTCTGTCCAGTTAGAGATAGGGAATACACGCATGCTTTCCCCTTTGTTGATTTTTGTGTTAAATAGTTTCCACATCTCTGGACGTTGATTCTTTGGATCCCACGCATGTTGTTCATTTCTGAAAGAAAAGATACGTTCTTTCGCACGAGATTTTTCTTCATCTCGACGACCACCACCAAAGGCCGCATCAAAGCCGTATTTGTCCAACGCTTGTTTTAAAGCTTGTGTTTTCATAATATCTGTGTAGGCCGCACCAGAGTCGAATGGATTGATACCACGATCCACTCCGTCTTGGTTAATGTACTCTAGCATTTCGATGCCTAATTTCTTTGCCACATTGTCACGAAACTCAATCATCTCTTTGAACTTCCAAGTAGTGTTAACATGTAAGAATGGGAATGGCGGTTTTGCTGGATAAAAAGCTTTCATTGCTAAATGCAGCATTACCGAACTATCTTTCCCGATGGAGTATAGCATCACTGGATTTTCACATTGTGCGGCTACCTCACGAATAATATATATAGCTTCCGCTTCTAATTCATCTAAATGAGAGAATTGACTCATATTGACCTCCTTAATAGGCATTACTTTCTTTTGCATTTACCGTAATACGCTGCACAGTTCCATCTACTTTCGTAATATCCCAATGCAATAAATGACCTTCTGTTCGCACTACCATGGTAGCGCCCTTACCGCCCATGTCTTCCCCTAGAAAAAAGGAAATAGCTCCTACAGGGCATTCTTTCACACAGGACACGCAGCCCCAACAATCAGAAGGATAGGCGATGTAGGCTTTCTTCGCCTCATCTTTGTAGATTAATGTCCCTGGGCATACTTGCTGGCATCTACCACAACCGATACAAGTATCCTTATTAATTTGTATGCTCATAAGTATCCCCCTTTCCCACTAGTGACCGTTGAAAGACCTGAAATTCACCATCTTTATATACGGAGTTGACGTACACCAATCCATCGTCGCTACAATTTGGATAGTCACCATGTTCTCCAAAGCTGTGCCAACGTGTTTCTTTACGACCTCCTAAATGCGCCACTAAGGCTTGGGCCACCACAATGCGATCTCGCAATTCATAGAGGTAGGACAGTTCATGTAATGTATTGGCTTGTAATTGCTCTACATCTTTGGCTAAAGCTTGCAATTTTGATTTCGCAATGCCTAAGCTTTCTTCTGTGTATTTGTAAGCTTGGCTGATGCCACCGGCATAGACATCCATAATGTCTTGTAATCGTTGTTCGTGCGCTTCGATGTGGGCTAAAGCAGAACTCTTGCTAGCCAGTACAGTACCATCATTGTGAACTAGTTCAACACCAATGTTTTTGCCGTTTTGTACAGCACTATCGTTAGATCTGGTTTGTGTAAAGTCATCATTACTACCAATTTGTGCAACATATCGTTTCAAGATAGCATCGATTGCTTCCTTATACCATGGTTCATTTCCTACAGATGGCACTTCACCTTGATCTTGGTACCGTCGTACAATTTCATCACCTGCAATTTCACCTTCTGCTAAGGCTCCTGTGACATATTTTTGAGGAGCTCCCCCTGCCACATCACCAGCAGCAAACAAGTTAGTGATGGTCGTTTCTCGGTGCGTATCTACCCAGTAGCCACTCGCTGTATGACCGCCTACGATATATGGCTCTGTACCTTCAATTTCTACATTTTCTGTGGCAGGTCCTTGTCCACGTTCTACCCAACGCAATGTTTGGCTTGGTGCCATATTGAGGTAGGCTTTCAGCAAGTCTTGCTCTTGGTCTGGAGAAATCCCCTTCGTTCCTAAATAGCAAGGTCCTCTGCCTTCCACCTGTTCCTGTACGGTGCCGTACACACGTTGGGACGTAGTGATGCCGTATACACTTTCATAATTCTCGCCAAGGCCATTGATTTGTTTAGCTCCTACCCCTTGGGCAATAGTCCCTGTAGGTGCGATAGTATCTTTACAACGAAGGGCAATGAAGCGCATCTCTAGGGTCGTCATCTCCGCCCCTTGCAAGATACCCATCGCATAGCCCGCCCCTGTATTGAATGGGGAATACCACATTTTATGACGAGAAAAGCCCGGATTGTTAGGCTTATAAATCCCAGAGGCACCGCCAGTAGCGCAGATTACGTAGGTTGCCTCAATCTCATAGATGGTACCCGTTTCTTTATGGAATCCTACAGCACCATAGATACGGTTATCTTTCACAATGTAATCCGTGATAACTAATTGATTAATCACCTGACAATTTTCCAAAGATTCTACAGCACTCGCCAAGATAGGCTTAATATTTTCACCATTAATTTTAATATTTCGATTCCCACGAGCCACGTAGTTGCCTTGGTCGTCTTTCAAAATCACTAGTCCTAATCGTTCTAGCTCATGGACTGTACCATTTACTCGTTCGCACATCGTACGCAACAAGTCATCTCGTACGATGCCCTCCGCATCCTTCGTGGCATAGTCCACATAATCTTGGACTGTACGATTCGGCAAAATATAACAGTTGATAGCATTCACCCCTGCTGCCAAACAGCCACTTCGTTTAATATGAGCCTTCTCCGCCACGATGATACGAGCATCGCTAGCTTTTCCTATGGTTAACGCTGCATAACAACCTGCCGTCCCTCCGCCGATAATCAACACATCTGTGCGCAGTCGCTCTTTCTTTCCTAACATCCTATGCACCCTTTCCTTCCATGCGTATATACCCTTGTATATATTGTTTCTGCTTTATCTATACCTTTTGAAAGTTTCATACTAAATATAGAACAAGCTACTTGTATTCATACCTTCATTTTCTACTAGATACGTATCCGTCTCATCATAGATGCAAATTCTAGAAATCAACACATCCACCGCATCACCGACTTTGAAAGCATGTCCATCGATAGTATGATTCGCCACCAGTACTAACTCACCAATCCGGACCGTCACTTCCAAACGATTTCCTTTGAATAAAATATGTTCAATATGACCTAGTTCCACCACACTGCGATAGCGGTGTAATGACCCTTGAGGATGAATGCTGATATATTCTGGTCGAATTAAGGCTTCTTTTACATTGTCGATTTTCTGAAAGCCCTTTAATACGTCATACCCTTCTACAACAGAAGACTTCCCTAAGAACTTAGCCACAAAAGGAGTCTCTGGATTACAGTAAATCTCCTGCGGCGTTCCCACTTGTTCAATGCGACCCTTGTTGGTCACCACGATTTGATCCGCCATTTCTAGCGCCTCTTCTTGGTCATGTGTAACAAAGATGGTAGTGATTCCAATTTGCTGAATCGTATTGCGTAGCCACATGCGAAGTTCTTCTTTTACCTTCGCATCGATGGCTGCAAAGGGTTCATCCAAGAGCAATACCTCTGGATTCGGTGCCAATGCTCTCGCAAAGGCAACCCGTTGCCGTTGTCCGCCCGACAGTTGACTCGGATATCTATCTTCTAATCCACTAAGGCCAATGAGTTCGATAAGCTCTGTTACACGGCGACGAATTTCCTCCTTGGCCACTTTCTTTACAGTCAAGCCAAAGGCAATGTTATCAAAGACCGTCATATAACGAAACAATGCATAACTTTGAAATAAAAAACCAATCCCCCGGTCTGCAGGCGCTACATCGTTGACCCGTGTACCATTGATATAGATATCACCTCGATCTGGTGTTTCCAAGCCAGCAATCATCCGTAATATGGTTGTCTTCCCACTACCACTGGGTCCTAAGAGGGCTACTAAACTGCCCTTCTCAATAGACAAGGACACATCTTTCGAAGCCTGAAAATCTCCATAATTTTTATATATATTCGATAAACTAACGTACATGTATTTCCTCCCTCTACCTATATTGATGACCAATGGTATCGTTGATGAGCATTACCAATGGCTCCTTTTTTCATTAACTTACTTTACCGATGGCTAGCTTTATGTGCTGCATAGGTGCGCAAGGCGATCATGATGAAAGCCAACAGAATCAGCACCGACGACACACTAAAGGATGCTACCACGGCACTTTCAGTACCAGACATATAAAGAGTATCGATTTCTAATGGCAAGGTAAACGTAGATCCCCTCGCTTTAGATACAGCCACCACAGCACCAAATTCACCCATAGCCCGGGCCCCACACAAGATAATCCCATACAACAAAGGCCATTTGATGTGAGGAAAGGTAATATCCTTAAAAATACGCCATCCAGAGGCCCCCATCAAAGACGCTGCTTCCTCTTCTTCTCTGCCTTGATTCAGCAAGACAGGCAAGATTTCACGAAATACAAAGGGCATAGTCATGAATACAGTCACCAAGATAACACCTGGTATAGCAAAGACAATACGTATATCTAGCCCTGTCCACGCATTGAACTGATTGATATACGGCCCCAACCAACCCAATCGACCAAAGGTGAGTAAAAAAGCTAACCCTGCAATAACGGGAGATACGGAAAATGGTATATCTGCCAAAGTGGCGATCAATGTTTTACCAGGAAAATCAAATTTCGATACAGCGAAAGCCGCTGACACACCGAAGATGGCGCTCACCAACATAGCAATGACCATCACCAGTATGGTCAGCCCCAAAGATTTCATTACATAGACAGTGCTAATAGACTGCACATAGAACTGCCAACCTAAAGATAAAGATTGAAACACTACTGAAAGCATAGGAATAAGGAGCATAAAAATAATGAATACCCAAGCTAATAGAATTAACAAGGTAGAACCGTATCGTCCTTTCATAGACCTATTACCTCCCTTTAATACGCTTTGCGTGATGATTCTGAATTAGATTCACTACTAACAAGATAGAAAACGAAATGCCTAGTAACACAATAGCGATGGCCGTAGCACTGCTATAATCGGCATAATTTAATTTTTGCATAATCACATAGGACACAGCTTGCGTGTGATTTTTAAAACTATTCCCTGAAATATAAATGATGCTACCATATTCGCCAATCCCTCTAGCAAAGGCCAAACTAAAACCAGTCAACAAGGGCGGCAACAATTCAGGAAAAATGACTTGTCGATACAATCTAAATTTACTGGCGCCCATCATGAAAGCTGCCTCTTCATAAATAGGGTCTAAGGTTTCTAGCACCGGCTCCAAGGACCGCACCACAAAGGGAATCCCTACAAATACGAGGGCTACTACAATCCCAATTTGACTGTAAGCCACGTGAATCCCCCACTGTGACAAGATAGATCCAAACCAACCTGTATCAGTATACAGTTTCGATAAGGTAATCCCAGCCACTGCTGTGGGTAGTGCAAAAGGGAGTTCTATCATGCTGTTCAGTAAGGCTTTCCCTGGAAATGTGTAGCGCACCAAAACCCAAGCCAAGATAAAACCAAATACCACATTGATAGCTGCTGCAATAGCGGCTGTTAATAAACTAGTTTTAAAGGCTTGTACTACATTCGCTTTAGTAAGCAATACTTTCCAAGTGTCCCAAGGCAAGGACAGTCCATGAGAAAACACTGAGCCTAAAGGAATGATAATACAGATAGATAATAAGGCAATGGTAATGCCTAAGGACAAGCCCATACCTGGAATGATTCGTGTCGATGTAGGGCCTATGATTCGTGAAAGCCACGATGTATTATGTTCCATAGATTTCATCAAATACCCCACCTTCATCAAAAAACTTTTTATACACTGCATCCCAGCCACCATAAGCATGGATGGTTGTTAACTCTATCTTATGGTTAAAAGTCGAAGAAAACTCCTGTAAAATAACTGGATTGGACGGTCTAAATCCATAAGAACCAATCAGTCGCTGTCCCTCATCAGAGTATAAATATTGAATATAATCACGAGCCACCTCTGTGGTTTGATCTCGATCTGTAATTCCTTTTACAAGAGCCACATTCGGTTCTGCAACGATGCTTGTACTAGGAGTCACCACCTCATATTGACCTAGATAGTTCTTCACAATTTGTAAGGCTTCATTTTCCCAAATCAAGAGCACATCTCCTTGCTTATTTTCTACGAAAGTCGTCGCCGCACTACGAGCACCAGCATCTAAGACTTTCACATGGTCGTAAAGAGCTTTCACATACCCTTTCGCACCTGTTTCTGTGCCATACGCCCTAAGTCCGTGATCCCAAGCCGCCATGAATATCCAACAAGCCGCACTAGAACTCTTTGGATCTGGAGCTACGATGGAAATCCCAGACCTCTCTAAATCTGACCAATCTTGTATATGCTGAGGATTACCCTTACGCACTAAAAACACAATAGTCGACGTATAAGGAGACGAATGGTTGGGAAACATGTTCTCCCAATTCGCATCAAGTAAATGCACACGGTTCAGCATTTCAATATCTTGCGAAGACCCTAAGGACACAATATCGGCATCATTACCTTCAATGATGGACCTCGCCTGTGCACTAGAGCCGCCGTGAGATTGCGTAACATGCACATCCTTTCCAGTGATAGCCTTATAATGCTCACGAAATAGTCGGTTATAGTCCTCGTAAAACTCACGGGTACTATCATAGGATACATTTGTAATATGTATCTCGTTACCTACTATTTTTGGCTCTTTCATACACCCTGTGAAAGTCCCTATAGTAACAATCCCTATCATGGCGATGACCCAGTTTCTATATCGTTTTTGGTTCATATATACCCTCCATCGTCATGTCTAAGGCATGCTTAAGAGCCATAGTCTAATATGTACTAGGCATCAAAAATACCTGTCGATAAATAGCGTTCCCCACCATCTGGTAGCAATACAACAATATTCTTATCCTTATAGGCCGGGTCCTGACCAATTTGTATGGCCGCTTGTAAGGCAGACCCAGAGGAAATACCAAGTAACAATCCTTCTGTTTTAGCAATGGTCCGTGTACATGTGTAGGCATCCTCTGTAGAGACCGTCACAATCTTATCTAACAACTTAGTATCTAACACATCAGGGATAAATCCTGCTCCAATCCCTTGGATACCATGAGGTCCAGCTTCTTTGCCAGATAATACAGCAGATGTAGTAGGTTCAACGCCAATAATCTGTACTGCAGGATTTTGCTCTTTTAAATAGCGACCCACACCTGTCACAGTTCCCCCTGTCCCAATAGAGGAAATAAATACATCTACTTCACCATTTGTATCCTTCCAAATCTCAGGACCTGTAGTTTCATAATGAGTGTTAGGATTCGCAGGGTTTGTAAATTGTTGCAAGATGAAAGCATTGCCATGTATTTGTTGTAACTCCTCAGCCACCCGAATACTTCCTTTCATCCCTTCTATGCCTGGTGAAAGCACAACCAACGCCCCCAATGCTCGTACGATACGTTGACGCTCCACACTCATCGTGTCGGGCATGACAAGAATTAATTTAAGTCCCATTTGGGCTGCCACAAAGGCAAGACCAATCCCCGTATTACCACTAGTAGGTTCAATGAGCACCGTATCTTTTTGTATCACCCCAGAGTCAATCCCCTCTTTGATCATTCCGTAGGCAACACGATCCTTCACACTACCCAGTGGATTAAAATATTCTAATTTTCCTAACAAGCGACCATTCAATTGATATAGTTTTGTGAAAGCATCCAATGCTACCAAAGGCGTAGAGCCTATTAAATCTGTTACGTGCTGGTACATGATTAGTTCCCCCTTACTGCTGTATTTTTTATGTATTCTACTCGATGGTTAATATATACTACGTAATATGTAGTGAAAATATATCTATCTGCTGTGATAGTTTGATCATTAATCTATAAATTTAATATATTGATAATATCTATATCTAATTTTATAAATATATATTTTTATTTTATATTTACTACATATGTATCGACAGATACTTATAGATAGTATCTACTTACCGCCTTAACATAGACCCATAGTAACGTCTACTATTGTATATTCTTATTCCTATGTAGTCAATTGGATATAAACTATAGAACAATATAGGGTAAAACTATATACATAAATATGCAAATTTAAAAATGAGAATTGTTATATATTATTTTATGTGTAGAGATAAAAAAAGACACCTTACGGTGTCCTAATATATATATTACTTTTGGCATATTGAGTGGAAAGAGTTATTTTTGTACTTTGTCAGTTGCAACTTCCTATTTGTTCCTAGCTGTGGATTTTGAGCGCCCCTTTGGGGCTCCAAAATCTTACGCAAATGCTTTTATCCGTTATCCTTTTGTTCCTGACTGTGGATTTTATTCGCCCTTTTAGGGCTTTAAAATCTTACGTCAGGAACTAAGCGATACTCTAAGATTTGCGCGTCGCTTCTTCTTTTTTTCCTTTTTACATTTTCCTTTTCCTGCTTTGTTCCTGACTGTGGGTTTTATACGCCCCTTCGGGGCTTTAAAACCTTACGCCAGGAACTCCCCGATTCACACACTTTCATGCATCGCTTCGCTCCTTTGAAAGTGGTTCACTGGGGATCCCAGGCCTATTGCATTCTTCCATAGATATTACTTGAATCATATTGGCTGGAAACGGCTTAGTGGGTATAACCTTATCGTTTGCAACTTCCTGTTCTGCCCTGTGGATTTTCTTTACTCCCTTCGGTCGTAGAAAATCTTACGGACCGAACTCCCCGATTCACACATCTTTGTGCGTCACTTCGTTCCTTCAAAGATGGTTCACTGGGGATCCCAGGTCGACCTGCTCGTATGTAAACTCACTAAGTAATAAAAAAAGAGCACCCTATTGGGTGCTCTTCTTTTATTAATCAGCGACTTCCTATCCTCCCAGGCCGTTTCCAGCCAAGTACTTTCGGCGT
>ERZ772909.59-NODE-59-length-91348-cov-11.334440_pt1 | contig 91348 bp, 65 predicted proteins | sample MGYA00511137_ERZ772909 | MGnify/ENA primary metagenome ERZ772909 (study PRJEB29015, sample SAMEA2738095) | human oral metagenome | biome: human oral; feature: human-associated habitat; material: saliva | place: China | collected 2270 ... | reverse complement strand
AGCTGGGCCTTGAAGAAGCCGTGGGTGAGCAGGTGGAAGATAGCGAAGGCGTAGCCGATAGGGCCTAGACCCGCACCCAGCATCATGTAACCAATCTGGCTCATGGTGGAGGCGGCCAGTACCTTCTTCATGTCGTCCTTGGCGCAACCCACAATGGCACCAAACAGCAGCGTGATGGCACCAATAATGGCCACGGCCAGCTGGGCGTCAGGGGCACCCTGGTAGATAGCGCCCGAGCGCACCATTAGGTACACACCGGCGGTAACCATGGTGGCCGCGTGGATCAGGGCCGAAACCGGGGTGGGGCCAGCCATGGCGTCACCCAGCCAGGCCTGCAAGGGGAACTGTGCAGACTTACCACAGGCTGCCACCAGCAGGAACAGGCCGATAACGGTCAGCCAGCCGGTGGATACGGCACCCGTAGTGGCGGCGGGCAGGACGGCGTCGAAGTCAACCGAGCCCACCACACTCATCATGGCCATCATGGCGGCCAGCAGACCCATGTCACCGACACGGTTCATTACGAAGGCCTTCTTGGCGGCGACGGCGTTCTTAGCGCTGGTAGCCTTGACGGCGTCGGGAGCGTCGGCGTCGGCAGTGTTCCAGAAACCAATCAGCAGGTAGGAAGCTAGACCCACGCCTTCCCAACCCACAAACAGGGCCAGGTAGCTGTTACCCAGAACCAGGGTGAGCATGGCTGCCACGAACAGGTTCAGGTAGGCGAAGAAACGACGACGGTCGCGGTCGTGGGACATGTAGGCCACGGAGTAAACGTGGATCAAGAAACCCACGAAGGTAACTAGCCCAACGAAGGTCAGCGACAGCGGGTCAACCCGGATACCCAGGTCTAGCTCCCACTTGCCGGCACTGAACCAACGCCACAGGTGGTGGTCGGTTACGCGCTGAGAAGCCGGAAGGCTTAGTAGCTTCCAGATCAGGGTTAGCCCAAAGCAGGCGTCAAAACCAGCTGCGACCAGAGCCAGCCAGTAGCCCCACTTGTCGCTGCGGCGTCCCAGCAGCAGCAACAGGGCGGCGCTAGCAGCCGGGACAGCAATTAGCAGCCAGGCGTAAGCGAGCAAACCAGTAGCAGGTACCGCTAGTGCATCCTGGCTAGAGGCTTGTACTGCGAGAGGAGTAAAATTCACCGGTTTTCCTCTCAGTGCTTGAGCAGGTCAACGTCATCAACAGATGCGCTCCTGCGGGTCTTAAAGATGGACACAATAATCGATAGCCCCACCACAACTTCAGCTGCGGCAACCACCATCACAAAGAAGGCGAAAACCTGGCCATCAAGGTTGCCGTGCAGACGTGAGAAGGTAACCAGGGCGAGGTTAGCTGAGTTAAGCATCAGCTCCACCCCCATTAGTTCAATAATCACGTCGCGGCGCAGCAGCACGGTGAGCGCACCAATGCTAAAGAGCACCACGGCCAGGACTACGTAAACGCTTAGGCTCACTTTTCCTCCTTAGCAGCGTCAGCGCTAGTTTCAGCTTCAGCGGCCAGAGGCTGGCTCACCTGCGGGGCCGGGGCACCATTCATGGCGTCCATACCGCTGTGACCGTGCACTGCATTTTCAACCTGTGCCTCGGTTTCCACCGGGAAGGGCACGCTGGCCTTAGGCAGCAGGGCGCCAGTGTTTAGCATCTGGCCACGAATACGCAGTACACGCGAAACCGACTCGTCAAGCAGCTTGCCGGAAGCGTCCACCGCCGGGGCAGCGGCGCTGTTGGTGGTGGCGTATACACCAGAGAAGGGCTTTTGACCCGGGTGCTCGCCGCGCTTGGCGTAGGCCTCAAGCTTGTCCTTAGCAACCTGAGCCTGGCCGCGACGCTTAGTGGCGCTTTCGCGGTGGGTTAGGGTCAGCGCGCCTAGGGCTGCGGTGATTAGCAGCAAACCGGTTAGCTCCATAACCGTGGAGTAGTCGTTAAACAGCACCTTGGCTAGAGAACCAATGGAGTCGTCAGTAATCTCAGCTGAGAACTTGGCCGGACCCACCAGCTGCGAACGCATTAGCGCCGTCACCAGGGTGACTACCAAACCCAAACCCATCAGGCTGGAGAGGAGCTTGTGTCCACTGACAGTGTCGGCAATGGACTCGTCTGCGGCCACACCCACCAGCATGATCACGAATAGCACAAGCATCATGACCGCACCGGTGTAGACCACGATCTGCACCGCTCCCAGGAACGGGGCAGAGTTAGCAATGTAAAGGGTGGCCAAACAGATCATGATCATGATCATGTTTACGGCCGCGTAGACCGCACGCTTAGCAGTGAGCACGCCCAGGGCGCACACCACTGCAATAACGGCGACTACCCCAAACAGGATGCTTTCACCCAAGCCCAGCTGCGGGGCGGGCAAAAGGGCGGTGGCTAGTGAAGTTGCCATTAGCGCACAGCCTCCTTCTGGTTTACGACTTTCGCGGTGGCCAGGCTGGGGTCATCGGGACGGTTGGCACGTACCCAATCCACCTGGTTCTGGGTGGGGCCGCTAACCTCGCCACGGTAGTAGTCACCGTCTTCGCAGCCCTGCGCCATGGGGTGCGGGGCAGCTAGGGCGCCTTCGGGCAAGGGAGCTAGCAGGTTTTGCTTTTCATAGATCAGGCCTTCACGACCGTCGCCTACCAGCTCATCGATTTCGTGAGTCATGGTTAGCGCGCGGGTAGGACAAGCCTCAATGCAGTAGCCGCACAAAATGCAGCGCAGATAGTTGATCTGGTAGACGCGCCCGTAACGCTCACCGGGAGAATACTGGGCTTCGGGGGTGTTGGGGGCGGCCTCAACGTAGATAGCGTCAGCCGGGCAAGCCCAAGCACACAGTTCACAACCAATGCACTTTTCCAGCCCGTCGTCGTAACGGTTGAGCTGGTGGCGGCCGTGGAAGCGAGGCATAACCCGAGGCTTTTCAAAGGGGTAAAGCTCAGTTTCCACCGGACGGAACATGGAGGAAATAGTTACCCCATAGCCAGCCAGCGGCGAGAGCAGCTTAGCTAGCGCCGAGGGCTCATCACGCAGCCACTGGTCGTGGTTGGAGGCATCAATTTCTTTTTTACTCACTTTTCAACCTCCTTGGCAGACTTGGCGGCCACCGCGTGGCGGGTAGAGGCAGGTAGCTCCTGCCCAGGCAGCGGTGGGACCGGGTAACCACCGGCGAAAGCGTCAAACTTGTCGCTCTCAGACTCTTCCTCAGTGGGCTTAGATTCAGGCCAGAAGAACAGCACCACCATGGTCACCACGCAGATCACGCTTAGACCCAGCAGCAGCTGCTGTGCATCCATGTCGGTGAAGGCACGCAGGCCCTGCACAATGGCTACCAGCACAAACCAGGCTAGAGCCACCGGGATCAGGAACTTCCAACCAAAACGCATGAACTGGTCGTAGCGGAAACGCACCAAAGTACCACGGGTCCAAATCATGAAGAACATGCAGGCCCACACCTTGGTTACAAACCACAGCACCGGCCACCAGCCAGAGTCGGCGCCCTGCCAAATCAGGGTTAGCGGGCCGGCGCTCCAGCCACCCAGGAACAAGGTGGTGCACACGGCGGACACGTTGAACATGTTGATGTATTCGGCCAGGAAGAACCAGGCGAACTTCATGGAGGAGTACTCCACCATGTGTCCAGCCACCAGCTCACCTTCAGCTTCAGGAAGGTCGAAGGGCAGACGGTTAACTTCACCAATCATGGAGATGACGTAGATCAGGAAGCTGGGCAGCAAGCCCACACACCACCACAGGTTGGTCTGTGCGGCCACAATCCCGGAGGTGGACATGGAGCCCGAAACCAGGAACACGGTCACAATGGACAGACCCATGGCCAGCTCGTAGCTGATCACCTGGGCGGCGCTACGCACTGCACCAAACAGCGGGTAGGTGGAGTGGGCGGACCAACCACCCAGCACAATGCCGTACACACCAAAGGCGGTAATAGCCAGGATGTAGAGCACCGAAACCGGGAAGTCAGTTAGCTGCAGCGGGGTGTGGTGCCCAAAGAAGCTCACCGAAGGCCCAAAGGGGATCACCGCGTACACCATGAAGGCACAGAAGGCGGCGATGGTGGGGGCCAGCAGGTAGATGAACTTTTCGGCGCCTTTAAGCCAGAAGTCTTCCTTCATGATCAGCTTGCCTGCGTCGGCAACAGCCTGAAGCAGACCTAGCGGACCGTTAACGTTAGGCCCTAGACGGGTCTGCATACGGCCCAGCCCACGACGCTCAACCCACAGCGCCATAATCACGGACAAGATCAAAAATACCGCTAGGAATACGGCTTTGATCAGCGTAATCCACCAGGGGGTGTCAGAAAAGTCCGCAGTTACCCCGGCTGCGGTTGGCAGCGTCATAACGACGGCGTGCATTTACTTCACCTCCGAGAGATTAACGATAAGACCTTGGCCGCCACCTAGGCTCTGACGCACGGTGGAACCGGCCGAGCATTCGGGAAGCCAAACAGTGTTGGGTGCTAGCGGCGCGATTACCGCCGGCAAAGTGATCGAGCCGGTTTGCGTGCTGACTTGCAGCTGGCTGCCGGAGTGGATGCCATTAGCCTTGGCCAGTTCGCGGGCCACGTAGACCACCGGGCGGCGCGCGGTGGCGGCCAGGTGCTCTTCGAAGTCCTGTAGGCGCCCGCCGTCAAGCATGGGTTTGTGGGTGGCCAGGTAGGCCTGCCCGGGGGCCAGTTTGCTAGTGGCGACGGCGCTGGTGGGCTGCATGTCAGGGTGCGTTGCGCTAATGCCCAGGCCGGCTAGCTCACGGTGTAGCTCAGCTAGGTCATTTACGTGCAGGTCAGATCCCATTTCTGCAGCCAGCATGGCCAGTACCTGACGGTCGGTGCGGGCGCGTGAAACGTGGGCCTGACCGAAGGGACGCACGCGCCCTTCCCAGTTAACGAAGGTGCCGTTCTTTTCCACGGGCGGGGCCACGGGGAAGACCACGTCGGCGTGCTCGCTGATTTCTGAGCGGCGCACCTCTAGCTGTACCAGGAAGCCAGCTTCGCTCATGGCAGTGCGGGCCAGTCCTGGGTCGCTAAAGTCGCGCAGGTCAACGCCACCAACTACCAAGGCATCTAGGCCATCAGCGCTAAGCACTGAGTTAAAGATGGCCTCAGTGTCGCGGCCGGCAGCGCTGGGCAAGGCGCCCCATAGCTGCTCAACCTGGGCACGGGCGGCGTCGTCGGAAACTAGGCGACCACCAGGCAGCAGGCCCGGCAGGGTACCAGCCTCGATACCACCGCGTTCACCGGCACGGCGCGGCACCCAAGCCAGGCGGGCACCGGTGCTCTTAGCCAAAGCGTCGACGGCGCTGAGCAGGCCGGGCACCTCGGCGGCGCGTTCACCCACCAGGATGGTGGCACCCTCAGCGCTAAGGGCCTCGGTTAGCTCGGCGGGCAGGGCCTTGACAGCGGCAACCTCGCTACCGGGGGTGGCGCTGATGATGTTGGCCCGTAGCTTTACCGAACCGGCGCTCTTAATCGGAGCCACGGTGTGCACCTTGAGGCCACGGTTGTTTACGGCCTTGTGCAGACGCAGGAACAGCGAACCACACTCGTCCTCAGGCTCTAGGGCCACCAGCAGCACCGTGCCGGCGCTTTCCAGGCTGGTGTAGGTGACGCGGCCAAGGCCACGACCAGCCACGTTAGCGGCGATGAAGGCTTCATCCTCAGCGCCGGCGGGGCGTACTCGCTGGTCGATGTCGTTAGTGTGGGCCACGGTGCGGGCAAAGCGAGACCAGGCCCAGGCGTCCTCTAGGGTCAGTCGGGCGCCTGGTAGGAAACCCACGCCACCAGCGGCGATGGCATTAGCTAGGCCGCGTGCGGCGACGTCGAGAGCGTCGGGCCAGCTGGTGGGAACCAGGGTGCCGTCAGCTTCACGTACCAGCGGGGTGGTCAGGCGGTCCGGAGCGCTGGCCCATGGGAAGGCGAAGCGGTCCTTGTCGGTGATCCACTCTTCGTTTACCTCAGGGTCGTTGCCGGCCATGCGGCGCAGCACCACACCGCGACGCATGTCCACGCGGATGGCGGATCCGGAGGCGTCGTGTTCGGTTACTGAGTCGGTGGAAACCAGGTCCATGGGGCGGGCCCGGAAACGGTACTTGGCGCTGGTGAGGGCACCTACGGGGCAGATCTGGATGATGTTGCCCGAGAAGTAGGAGGCGAAGGGGCGTCCGCTTACATCCTGGTTGCCTACCTCAGCGCCGGCGGTTAGACCGTCCTGCACGCCGCTTTGACCACCGGGGCCGGCCAGGGTGGGGTCGGGAATCAGGTGGTGCTCGCCGCGAATGTCCTGCGTGCCCGCGTAGTCGCCGGGCTCGTGGAAGTCCAGGGCGGTGGCGTCAAAGCGGCCAATCTGCTCGCCGTACATCCCCGAGTGCTCGCCGGCGGGGTGACCGCCACCGCGTCCTTGCAGGGCAATGAAGCGGTCGCCAGCGATCTGGTCTGCGAAACGTACGCAACGCTGGCACAGGATGCAGCGGTCGCGGTCTAGCAGGATCTGGCTGGTTAGACGCAGCGGCTTGGGGAAGGTGCGCTTGACGTCGGTGAAGCGGGTGACGGACTGGCCGCCCTGCTCCATGATTTTAAGCGCCTGGTTCTGTAGCGGGCATTCGCCACCCTTGTCACAGACCGGGCAGTCTAGCGGGTGGTTGATCAGCAAGAACTCCATGGTCCCGTTTTGGGCCTTGGCAGCTACCTCGCTGGTTGCCTGGGTTTCGATCTCCATGCCTTCCATGGCGGTCATGGCGCAGGAGGGCTGGGGCTTGGGCATCTTACGTACGACGCCGTCACGCCCGGGCATAGCTACTTCCACCAGGCACTGGCGGCAGTTAGCTGAGGGCTTTAGCAGCGGGTGGTCGCAAAAACGCGGGATACGCACGCCCACCTGTTCGGCGGCGCGGATGAGCAACGTACCCTTAGGCACGGCCACCGAGGCGCCGTCGATCTTGATGTTTACCAGGTCGGTCATAGAAGTCACCGTCCGCTTTCCGTGATTGCACTGGCTGCGTAGGGGAAAAGCTCGCAAGCCGGGGTGGTGTAACCAGCCTCGAACTCAGAGCGGAAACGCTTGATGCCGCTTAGCACCGGGGTGGCGGAGGCGTCACCTAGCGCACAGAAGGAGCGCCCAGCGATGTTGGAGGCAATCGACTCCAGCTTTTCCACGTCACCCGGCAGGCCCTTACCGGCCTCTAGGCGCAGCATGATTTGGCGCATCCAGTAGGTACCTTCACGGCAAGGAGTGCACTTACCGCAAGATTCGTGCTGGTAGAACTCGGTCCAGCGAGTCACTACGCGCACTACTGAAACAGTCTCGTCAAATACCTGTAGCGCGCGGGTACCCAGCATGGAGCCGGCGGCGCCTACAGACTCGTAGTCCAGGGGAACATCGAGCTCATCTTCGGTGAAGATGGGGGTGGAGGAACCACCTGGCACCCAGAACTTGAGCTGGTGACCTTCGCGGATACCACCGCACATGTCGATCAGCTCGCGCATAGTGATACCGAAAGGAGCCTCAAACTGGCCGGGGTTACGCACGTGCCCAGAGACAGAGAAAATACCGTGCCCCTTGGACTTTTCAGTACCCATGGCGGAGTACCAGGCGGCGCTTTCACGCAAAATCCCAGGCACCTGGGCAATGGTCTCAACGTTGTTGATAACGGTGGGACGGGCGTATAGACCGGCCACAGCCGGGAAAGGCGGCTTGAGACGCGGGTGACCACGGCGGCCTTCTAGCGAGTCCAGCAGCGCGGTTTCTTCACCACAGATGTAGGCGCCGGCGCCGGCGTGGGCAGTAATGGTTAGCGGCTGCTTGCCATCCAGGCCAAAACCGGTGTCTAGCAGGCCAGATTCCATAGCCTCACGGGCCGCAGCCAGCAGGCGGCGGTAAACCTGGCTAACCTCACCGCGCAGGTATACGAAAGCGTGGTCGCAACCGATAGCGCGCGAAGTGATGGCCACACCCTCAATTAGGGCGTGGGGGTTACCCATAATGGTGGGGATGTCCTTGCAGGTGCCCGGCTCAGACTCGTCAGCGTTAACCACCAGGTAACGCGGCTTGCCGTCAGGGGCGGGCAGGAATGACCACTTCAGACCGGTGGGGAAGCCTGCACCACCACGGCCGCGCAGGCCGGAAGCCTTAACCAGCTCAACGATTTCGCTGGCTTGCATTTTCTTGGCCTTAGCTAGGCCCTCGTAGCCGCCGTGGCGACGGTAAACGTCCAGGGTCCAAGAGCGGTCCACACCCCACATGGAGGTCAAGATGGGCGTTAGCGTCCCCGGCGCACTGTAAGCGGGCTGTGCCACTGCAGTGTCACTCACTTGGTTTCCTCCTTCGGTGCGCTCCAGCCCTTTTCCTGGGCGATTGTCTGCCCTAGCAGGCTGGGGGCGCCAGCACTGATGCCCTCATCTACCAGGCCGTCTTCAAAACCAGCTAGTAGGTGCTCGTTTTGCTTGAAAGTGGGCACCTGCTTGGGGCCACGGGTGGGGCCTACCGGCTTGCCTTGACGCAGCTTGTCCACCAGGTCAATGGCCTTGGCGGGGGTCTGGTTGTCGAAAAACTCCCAGTTGACCATCACTACCGGCGCATAGTCGCAGGCCGCATTGCATTCGATGCGTTCTAGCGAAATGCTGCCGTCTTCAGTGACGCCGTCGTTACCGATACCCAGGTGCTCGCTAACCGCGTCCCAAACTGCGTCGCCCCCCATAACCGCACACAGTGCGTTGGTGCATACACCCACGTGGTACTGGCCGCCGGGGTGACGGCGGAACTGGCTGTAGAAGGTGGCTACGGCGCTAACCTCGGAGGTGGTTAGGTTCAGGGTTTCAGCGCAAAAACGGATGCCGTCAGGCGAGACGTAACCGTCATAGCTCTGAATCAGGTGCAGCATCGGGATCAGCGCACTACGCTCATGCCCGCTGGGGTAACGCCCCATGATCTGGGCGCTTTCTTGACGTAGACGCGTCAAAGTTGCTTCGTCATAACTCATCAGCGGTCCACACCTCCTAGTACGGGGTCGATGGAAGCCAGAGTCGGAACGATGTCGGCAAGCATGCCGCCCTCTCCCATAATGGCCATGGACTGCAGGTTAGAGAAGGAAGGATCCCTGAAGTGCACGCGGTAGGGGCGAGTGCCGCCGTCGGAAACTAGGTGCACACCCAGCAGACCCTTAGCGTGCTCAACCGTCTGGTAAACCTGCCCTGCAGGCACGTGGAAGCCCTGGGTGACCAGCTTGAAGTGGTGAATCAGAGACTCCATGGAGGTACCCATGATTTCACGCACGTGCTCTAGGGACTGGCCCTGGCCATCAGCAGCCAGGCTCATGCGGGCCGGCCAAGCAATAGCTGGGTCATCCACCATGGTGGGCTCGCCCTCTAGCTGCTCTAGGCGCTCAAGGCACTGGGAGACAATCTTGAGGGACTGGAAGCATTCATCCATACGCACGCGCATACGGTTGAAGCAGTCAGAGCGGTCGTAAACCGGCACGTCAAAGTCGTAGGTTTCATACCCGCAGTAGGGGGCGCTCTTACGCAGGTCCATCGGGTAGCCGGTGGCGCGCAGGCAGGGGCCGGTCAGGCTCAGGGCCATGGCCCCAGCCAGGTCGATCTCGCCCACGCCGATCATACGGCCGCGCAGAATCGGGTTACCCATGCACAGCTTTTCCAGCTCGCCCAGGTCGCGCTTGATGTTGGGCAGGGTGGAGCGGATGAACTCTACCGCGCCTGCGGGAATGTCTTGGGCTAGGCCGCCGGGACGCACAAAGGCGTGGTTCATGCGCAGGCCGGTAATCATTTCGTAGGCGCGCAAAATGTTTTCGCGCCCACGGAAGGCGATGGTCAGCAAGGTGGTACCACCCAGCTCGTTACCACCGGTTCCCACGGCGATCAGGTGGGAGGCGATGCGGTTTAGCTCCATGAGCAGCACGCGCACTACCGAGGCCTTCTCGGGCACCTGGTCAGTAATCCCCAGGGCCTTTTCCACCGCCAGGGCCCAAGCCACTTCCTGGAAGAAGGGGGCCACGTAATCCATACGGGTTACGAAGGTGGCGCCTTGGGTGAAGGTGCGGAACTCCATGTTCTTTTCGATACCTGTGTGTAGGTATCCGGTGCCTACGCGCACATCGGTGACATGTTCACCTTCCACCTCTAGCACCAGGCGCAGCACGCCGTGAGTGGAGGGGTGGACCGGACCCATGTTCAGCACGATGCGGTCATCGCGCATGCGTTCTTCTTCGTCGCGGGCAGCAATCTGGGCTAGTACTTCATCCCAGTCGCCACCGTTGGTTTGGAACTGGGGAGCGTCAGCGGCCAGAGAGTCTAGTGCTGCACCGGTTGCGTGAATGCTCATCAGCGGTAAGACCTCCGAGTGTCAGCGGGGGGCGTAGATGCGCCCTTGTATTCGACCGGGATACCACCTAGCGGGTAATCCTTGCGTTGGGGGTGGCCTACCCAGTCATCGGGCATGGCCGTGCGGGTGAGGCCAGGGTGACCATCGAAAACGATGCCCATCAGGTCCCAGGTTTCGCGCTCGTGCCAGTCGTTACCGGGGTAAACGCTAACTACTGAAGGCACGTGCGGGTCGGCGTCGGGAACAGCTACCTCAATGCGTAGCTGACGGCTGCCGTGGGTCAGGCTCATAAGCTGGTAGCAGGCGTGCAGTTCGCGGTCTTTGTCGCCGGGGTAGTTAACGCCCGAGACCCCAATGCACAGCTCAAAGCGCAGGTCGGGGTCGTCACGCAGGTACTGCATCACGGCTACTAGGTGCTCGCGTACCACGAAAATGGTTAGCTCGCCGTTTTCTACAACTACCTTCTCGATTACCTGGGAGGGTTCCAGCCCGCCCTTGCGTAGGTCTTCGATTAGGTCGTCGACGACGGCGTCGAACCAGCCACCGTAGGGGCGCACCGCTGCGGGGGCTAGGGTGATTACATTGCGGGCGCCATCAAAACCGGTAGTGTCACCGGCATCTTTAGCCCCAAATAGGCCGTGTTCGCTGCCGATAACTTCTAGGGCTAGCTGCGGGCGCACGGCGACGCCGTCAATCTGGGCTACGGGCGCCTCGGTTGCCTGGCTTAGCTCTTCACTCATGCCAGCAGGCCTTTCTGTGCGTGGGTGGGGGTGGCGGCCAGGGCGGCAGCCTCGACGGCGCGGGCGATCTCTTTGCGGTGGCCCAGCAGCGGGCGCTTAGAGATCTGCTTGGTCAGCTCCAGCATGGCGTTGATCAGCATTTCGGGGCGCGGGGGGCAGCCGGGCAGGTAGATGTCTACCGGCACAATATGGTCGGCGCCCTGCACTACGGCGTAGTTGTTGAACATACCGCCGGTGGAGGCGCAGGCACCCATGGAGATAACCCACTTGGGCTCAGGCATCGAGTCGTAGACGTTACGCACGATGGGGGCCATCTTGTGGCTTACACGCCCGGACACGATCATTACGTCGGCGTGACGCGGCGAGGCACGAAATACCTCCCAACCGAAGCGGGCCAGGTCGAAGCGTGGGCCGGCGGTGGCCATCATTTCGATAGCGCAGCAGGCCAGACCCATGGTGACAGGCCATAGCGACCGTGACTGAGCTAGGCCGGCCACGGTCTCAACGCTGGTTAGCAGAAATCCGGGGTTACCGGCTTGGTTTTCTTGGCTCATGCTTTATCCCCTTATCAATCCCAATCCAGGCCGCCGCGACGCCATTCAAGGACGTAGGGAACGGTGATTAGGGCGATGAAAATAAGCGCTGCCACCAGCCCGAACATACCGAGCTTTGCGAAAGAGCTGGCCCAGGGGTAGAGGAACACGACCTCAATGTCGAAGATAATGAAGGTCATACCTACCAGGTAGAACTTGACTGGGAAGCGCCCGTGAGCGTTGTTGGCAGGAGTTGGATCCACACCGCACTCATAGTTACGCACCTTGGTGGAGTTGCGCCGGTTGGGGCTGATAATGGCAGACATTGCCAGACCACCAATGGCGATAAGTAGCGCAACTGCCCCCATCACCAGTAAGGAGACATAGGGATTCACGGCGAGAACACCATCCTTTTACGCACAGAGATTGACCTTTAAACTGTAGTGGCTAGGTGCCAGGGGTTGCGCACACGACGCGTTTAACCTCTAGCTTTTGCCCATATTACGCCAAAAGTTCATTTTTACGACGGATTGTCACACCTAAGTAAAATGCTTTATTACGCGCGGTTTAGCTTGCTTAAATCTGCGCTCAGCTAAGCCCTAAAAACCTGAGATGATTAGACCATGTCACGAGCCAGCCTAAATAAGGACCCGCGCGAAGTAGCGGGCATGTTCGACACTGTCGCCCGCCGCTACGATTTAACCAATGACATCATGAGCGGTTTCCAAGTGCGCGCCTGGCGAGCAGTTACCCGTGCAGCTGTGGGCGCCGGCCCCGGCATGAAGGTTTTGGACCTGGCTGCTGGCACGGGCACCTCCACTAACGACTATGCCCTTACCGGCGCCCAGGTGGTGGCCTGTGACTTCTCCATTGGCATGATGCAGGAAGGTAAGCGCCGTTACCCGGAGCTGCAGTTTGTGGCCGGGGATGCCACCGCTTTGCCTTTTGCCGACGACGCTTTTGACGTGGTCACTATCTCTTACGGCCTGCGCAATGTGAACGACACTTTGGCGGCTTTACGCCAAATGTATAGGGTTACTAAACCCGGGGGGCGGATTGTGATTGCGGAGTTTTCCACTCCCACTACCCCGGTGGTGCGTGAGAGCTACAAGTGGTTTTTGACTCATGTAATGCCTCCGGCGGCCCGTGTGTTTTCTTCTAACGTTGAGTCTTACGACTATTTGGCTGAGTCGATTTTGTCTTGGCCTAACCAGGAGGAGTTGGCGCAGCTGCTGCTTGAGGCCGGTTGGCGTCAGGTGGCTTATAAGAACCTCTCTGGCGGCATTGTGGCGCTGCATCAGGCGGTTAAGCCCAGCGCATGAGCGGTCAGCTGTTTTGCACCTCTACCCCACTGTCGGTTAGCCCCGGCGTTGGCTTGACTGATTTTTTGTATGCGCCGACGTCGGTCAGCTGCTGGCTGCATGAGGGTTACGGCTTGGTGGGTTTGGGGCGCCTGCTCACTTTAAGCGCCCCGCCTGCAGAGCCAGTCTCGACGGCGCCTACAGAGCCAGCCATCTCTACCCGTTTTGCCCAGACAGGCCCCTCCCCCAGCGCAGATACTCCCTGCCACAACCCGCCTAGGCGCATTGAGCAGCTGCGTCAGGCTTGGCGCCATGAGGTGGGTCAGGCCAGTTGGGTTGACCAGGTGCGTCGCCCTGGCAGTGGGCCACTAGCGCTGGGAGCTATCACTTTTAGCGCTACTTCCCAGGCTAGTTCGGTGCTGGTAGTGCCCCAGGTTTTGGTGGGGCGCGACCGTCAGGGTTGGTGGCTGACTCGCTTTGAACTGTCCCCCATCACGACGACGCCGCGCGGCGAGGTTTTTAGGGGCCAGCCCTATACCCCTCAGCTGAGTTTTGTGCGCGCTGTGGCTGAAAACGCAGCTGAAAACGCTGGTTTGGCCGATATTTTGGATTTTGTCTGCGCCCAGGGCTCTAATGCTGCGGCCCCCAAAACCAGCCCTGCAGGCGCAAAGGTCCAAACAAGCGCCGCCACTAGCGCGAGCAGCCTGGGCGTCGTCGGACAAACAAACGTGCCCGCCGTCGGACAAGCGAACGAACCCACCAAAACCAGCCAAAATGCCACACTTAGCGACTCTCAGTGGACCGGGGCAGTTGAGCTCGCCACGCAGGCGCTGAAGCAAAATCGGGCCATCAAAGTGGTGCTGGCGCGCGACAACTACCTGAGCAGCTCGCTCACGCTAGGCGCCGCACTAGAGCACCTGGCCACGCGTTTTGCCACCACCTGGACTTTTAGCGTGGACGGGATGATTGGAGCCAGCCCCGAGATGCTGTTGCAGCTGCGTGAGCAGCAAGTGTTTTCGCGGGTCCTGGCGGGCACAGCCCGGCGCCGGCCCAATATGGACCAGGGCGAGTTAGAGCAGCTAGCTGATTGGCTGCGCGGCTCGCCTAAAAACTCTCGTGAACACCAGTTGGCGGCGGCCTCAGCGGTTAAGGCACTTATCCCTATCACCGAGAAGTTGCACGTCAGCGAGCCTTTTGCGCTGACCCTGCCTAACGTGATTCACCTAGCCACCGATATTTACGGCCAGGTAGCCGGTGATACAGGTGCGTTAGCGCTGGTGGAGGCGCTGCATCCGACGGCGGCAGTATGCGGCACCCCCACAGCGGCGGCCGCGCAGCTGATCGGCGAGCTGGAGGGCATGGACCGCGAGCGCTATGCCGGGCCGGTGGGCTGGGTGGATTGGCGCGGTGAGGGCCAGTGGTGTATTGCGTTGCGTAGTGGGCAGGTTCTGTCTCCAACTGCGCAGCTAGCTGGTACGCAGGGCGGCCCGGCTGGCTACCCGATGGGTAACCAGCCGGTGGGTTCGGTGCGGATTTTTGCGGGCGCAGGCATTATGCCGGATTCGGTTGCCGCTGATGAGCTGGCGGAAACTAACGCCAAAATGGCGCCTATGCGCGCCGCTTTGGGTTTGTAGCCCGAGGCTGGGCGCGCGGCCCGAGGCTGGGTTTAACCCGTCGCCTGGTTTACCGCCCGAGGCTGGGCGCGCGGCCCTTACTTGTCGTCGGGGCGCTCAACCAGTTTGACGGTAACTTCCATCTTGTTTGAGCCGCGCGCAACGGTGAACTTGACCTGGTCGCCGGCGCTGAACTGGCGCACATAACCCATCAGGGCCACTGATTCGCCTACTGCGTGACCATCTACAGCCAAGATTACGTCGCCTTCACGCAGGCCCGCATTGGCGGCGGGGGAACCCGATCCAACCTTGGTGATCTTAGCTCCAGCACGGGTTTCACCATTAACCGTGGCGCCGCCGTCCTCAAGCGAAACACCTAGGTAAGCGTGGGTGGCTTTGCCATTCTTGATAAGCTGCTGGGCCACTTTATTGGCCAGGTCAATGGGGATAGCGAAGCCGATACCAATGTTTCCGCTACGCGTGCCGCTGGAGGAGGAAGAGCCCAGGGTGGCAATGGAGGAGTTAATCCCGATAACTCGTCCCTGTGAGTCGAATAGCGGGCCACCGGAGTTACCGGGGTTAATGGCGGCGTCAACCTGAATGGCGTTGGTGTAAACACGCTGGCTGGCTGAGGAACTAGAAGAGCTGTCGCTGGACTCGCCCTTAGTGACTACCGGGCGGTCTAGGGCTGAGATGATACCGGTGGTGGCGGTGGAGGAAAGTCCCAGCGGGGCGCCGATAGCCATTACGCCCTGGCCTACCTTTAGATCCTTGGAGGAGCCGATTTGGGCTACGGTCAGGTCTGAGGGGGCGTTCTTGATTTTGACTACCGCCAGGTCATTGGCGGGGTCAGTGCCGGTTAGTTCCAGCTCGTAGATACGCCCGTCTTTGAGCTGGGCGTATAGCGCACTAGCCCCGGCTACCACGTGGTTGTTGGTGATGATGTGGCCTTGCTTGTCGATAACCACACCCGATCCACTGGCGCCGCCGTCAGAGAGCTTGGCCTGGATGTAAACCACGGAACTGGAGACGTTTTCGGCTACCTTTTGCCAGTCAGGGGTTTGACCCTGGCTGGTTACCAGTTTGGTGTTACCTTGGTTGTTGGCTGAGACGGTGGAGGTGGAGGTGATAGCGGGCTGGGCTTGTTCCATGTCACTGGTGTAGTACATGCCGCCGGCGGTGATACCTGAGGCCACCAGGGCGGTGGTCAACGATAGGGCCATCACTCCACCCCAACCCGGGGAGCTTTTCTTGTTGTCACTGTTAGAGGTGTAGTTGGCACCATTGTTGTAGCCGCCGGGGTAGCCGCTAGCAGGAGCGGAGGGAGCTGCGGGGGCGCTAGAGGGAGCATAGGGGGCCTGGCCATAGGGGGCGGCGCCATAGTTTCCGGCCGGCCTAGCACCATAGTTGGGGGCGTAGGGGTTACGGGGCTGGTAGTTATCGCTCATCAATAGTTCCTAAATGCTTAGCGGTAGCTAACAATGGCTACCTTATGGACGCTAATCATAGTGACGTGGTCATTTGGTGGAGTTAGCAGCAACCCTTAAACAAGTTTGACATGCACCAGGCTACGGCCCTCAATTGTCTTAGACAATAGGGATTGCAGCCCATCGACGTCGTCAATTACGCTCACATGGGCGCCAAATGCGGCTGCTGCCTGTGCAAAATCAACTTGCTGTGCGGTAGTGAAAAAGCGTAGGAAATAATTACTTAGCTCGCTGGCGCCATATTCAAGGCCGCTAAATATTTTGCCGCCATGATCGTCTAACACGATTACTTGCAGGTCCACCTCGGTTTCTGTAACTGCCTTAACCAGGCCGGTTAAGTCGTGTGCTGCCGCTAAATCCCCAATAATTACCCGCACTGGTTGGCCACTGGCCCAGGCTAGGCCCACGGCGGTGGAGATAGTCCCGTCAATACCGGCTAATCCACGATTAGCCACTACTGGGCCGGGCATCTTTTTCAGTTGCTTACCCGCAGGTAATCGAGCATCTAGATAGCGGATGGTCATCGAAGAAGCTGCCATTAAAGTAACGCTGTTTTCTAGGCCGTCGCTGTGAATTGCTGTTAATTGGTTATGAAATTCGTATTGTGAAGTGGCTTGCCAGGTAGTTAAAGCCATTTGTGCGGCTTTAGTTACGCTGGTGGCGTTTAGTTGGTGTTGGCCGGCTTGCAGCCAGCGCCTGAGCCACAGTGGCAGCGGAGCGTTTTTGCCGACGCCGGCGCTCGCCCCCGCACCTGCACTCGCGCTGACATCTCCACCGGCATCGGTGTCTGCGCCGCCACCCGGGGTATTTAGGCTGCTCAGGGCCTGTTCCAGAGTGGTTACGTAGGCGGCTTGCCCGCTCACGTCACTCCAGCGCGCCCGGTTGGTCAGCACCACCTGGTAAATATCCGCTCGCGCCAGTAGTGCGCTGATGGGGCGGGTGAGGGTGGGGTGCCCGACTACCAGCAACTGCTCGATCTCTTGAGAAAGCTGAGCGCCGTCGCCGCTAGCTGAGCCGTCGCCACTAGCTAAAAGCGCACTGTAGGCAGCCACTGCGTTGGCGTTGGTGCGCACTAGCGAGGTGGGTTCAGCCAGTAGCGGCCACCCCCAAGCGTGGGCCAGGGCGGCGGCATAGTGGGCTAACTCGGCGTCGTCGTTGTCCCCCACCACAATCACCCCACGCCGGGCGGGGTCTAAACCTAAGCGGCACCCTACTTGGCTGACTGTAACCCCATTTAGCTGCTCCTCTAGGGGCTTGCGCGCACGCAGCCAGTGGGTTTTGGGTTTCAAATGCGGCACTTGCCAGGGGGCGGCGGGGGCCAGCGGCGGGGCTAGGCGCACGTTTAGATGCACCGGGCCGGGGTCTAGGCTTAGGCGCCCTGAAGCTGCAGCTACCGCTCGGCGTACTTGATTGGCGACGGCGTCGCTTGCGTTAGTGTCACCCAGGTCCGCCTGGTAGCGGGTGGCGGCGCCAAAAATCCCGGTTTGCACCGTGGTTTGGCTGGCGCCAGTGTTGACCAGGGCATGGGGGCGGTCGGCACTCAAAATTATTAGCGGCACCCCGGCGGCGTCGGCCTCCACCACGGCAGGGTGCGCGTTAGCTACCGCGCTACCAGAGGTCATAACCGCCACGGCGGGGCGAGCTAGGCCTTCATGCAGCCAGTCGGAGCGGGAGGCGCCTAAAGCCACAAAAGCAGCGCTACGCTCGTCAACCACCACGCGCAGCTGCAGGTAGCCGGCCTGCGCGGCGTCGGCCAGGGCGTAAGTCAGCGGGGCGTTACGTGAACCTGGGCTGATCACCACCCGCTTAACCCCGGCTTCAACTAGGGCGGCCACCACGGCGCGGGCAAGTAAGGTGGCCGGGCTTCCCAAGGTGGCCAGGTTTTCTGGGGCGGCCAGGTTTTCTGGAGCGGCCGGGCTTCCCAAGGCGGCCGGGTTTTCTGGGGGCGTCACCTTTGGGCAGGGCGGCGGCTGAGCAGCTGGGAGGGCCGCTGGCTGACCGGCTGGGTGGGCGGCGCCACTGGGCGTAGATGCTACTTGGGGGGTCACAACTGGCCTAACTAAGTTGGGTCTCTAGCGCGCCAAAGCGCCAGATGCGGTTTTAAGTTTAGCTAGCTAGCAGGGTACTCAGGCGCACTAGGCGCTGGCACCAGCGCTCGCGTAGGGGTTCACTGGCGGCCGGGATGCGCTCAGGCACCGCCTGCGCAAGCGTCAAATGGCCATTTACTGGCCTAAAGGGTGGGTCTATCACGTCTTCTTGCAGCAGCGAGCCGGTGGCCAGGCCGCAAGCATAGGGCAGCTGATCTAGCACACTCGCTAGGCGCAGACCGGCGTAAATCCCCACCGAAGTGTCTAGAGCTGAAGAGACCACCGCCGGCATTTCTAAACGCTTATATAATTCATAAGCAGCGCTTATACCTCCTAGTGGGGCCACTTTCAGCACGGCCACATCCGCTGCTTCTAGCTGACGCACCATCATGGGGTTGGCATCTAAGCGCAAAGATTCATCGGCGGCGATTGGCACCTGGAGTTTGCGGCGTAAAACCGCCAGATCGGCGGTGTCCCTGCAGGGCTGCTCAGCATATTCGAGCCCGCCGGCGGCGCGGTCATATAGGGGCAGTAGCTTTAGGGCTTGATCCAAATCCCAGGCAGCATTTACATCAATACGCAGCGCTGCCCTAGGCCCCATAGCGCCGCGCACCGCCTCTAGGCGCTGTAGATCTTCGCTCAAACAATCAGGTTTGTCAGCCACCTTCACCTTGGCGGTGTTTATGCCCGAGCCTACTGCCGCGAGCGCGCGCGCCTCAGCTTCCCTAGGCCCCAGGGCGGCAATAGTTGTGTTAACCGGGATTTGCTGGCGTTTAGGCTCTGGCACACCTTGCTCAGTTAGCGGTTTAGTGGCTTGGCTCAGGGCGCTGGCCAGCCATTTAGCGCTGTGAGCGTCGGGGTGGTTCCAAAATGGGGCGCACTCCCCCCAGCCGAAGGGGCCATGCAGCAGGGCGCCGTCGCGCACGGTGATACCGCGAAAGCGCACCCGCATGGCGATTGAGAAAACCTCTACCCGGTCAATGCTTTCCCACAGCGCAGCGGCTGGCGGAGGGCATTGCTTACGGATTGTTTCAAGCATGGCCCTCATTATTCCTTAGCGACGACGCCGCCCTGCCAGCCCCACGCGTCGCCACCCGCCGCTCACCCACCGCCCCGCCGCTCACCCACCGCCCAGGCGCGCGCGTCCACCTAACGCTCACGCGTCCGCCTAGCACTCGCCCATCCACCTAACGCTCGCGCGTCCAGCTAACGCCGCAGGACATGTCGCGCCGCCATTAGAAGCCCCTAAACGTAACCAAGACCACCTTAAAGACGGTCTTGGCAACTGATAAAAGCTGATTACAGCTTAAAGCCGCTATCAGCGGTAGGGCTGCTCCAACGGAACTTCCGGGTCGGGCTGGCGGGTGATGCGATTACGCAGGTCGCGACGCACAATTTCAATCGACCACAGCCACACTACGTGACCTAGGGCTTCAGAAAAGTGCTCAGACCAGGTCTGGCCGCCCTCAACCCACGGGAAGGGGCTGGGCACCCAACCCAGCAGCGGCATGAACACTACGTGCGCACCGATCCACACCAGCAGACCAAAGGCAGCGCCCTGCCACAGTTTGATCTTGGGGAAGTACTCGGCGGCAATGCAGTACAGCAGCGCAAATGCAATGGCGAAGCTGATCAGCTAAAAGCACCCAAACGTACGCATAGATAAGTTTAAACTGAAACTAAAACTCTATGACCTTTGGCAGAGGTGGCTAAAAAGCACCTAATAGGCAGCGGTTTAGTGACAATCTAGAAGTAATACGGGAAGGAAGACCAGTCCGCCGGGCGCTTGTTGACGAAAGAGTCACGCCCTTCCACAGCCTCATCGGTCATATAGGCCAGGCGCGTAGCCTCACCAGCAAAGACCTGCTGACCGGCCAAACCGTCGTCGGCCAGGTTGAAAGCAAACTTAAGCATACGGATGGCCTGGGGAGATTTGGTGGCTATAATCTCTCCGTATTCAATGGCTTTATTTTCCAGCTCGGCATGGTCTACCACCTCGTTGACCACCCCCCAACGCTCGGCGGTTTCCGCGTCATAGGTGCGAGCCAGGAAGAAAATTTCGCGGGCACGTTTATCGCCCACCTGGCGTGCCAGTAGGGCTGAGCCGTAGCCGGCGTCGAAAGAACCCACATTGGCGTCGGTTTGCTTAAAAAGCGCGTGCTGACGTGAAGCAATCGACAGGTCACACACCACGTTTAGGCTGTGACCACCGCCTGCCGCCCACCCGGGCACGGCCGCAATAACCACTTTAGGCATGGTGCGAATTAGGCGCTGAACTTCCAAAATATGCAGCCTACCGGCGCGGGCGGCGTCGATACGTTCACGCCTGGTGGTAGTGGAGGCCAGCTGCCCGCTGGGGTCTGGCGCTGCTATAGGTTCTGGTGCTCCCTGCGGCCCACTTTCTGCGGTTTTTTCTGCCGACGACGCCGGCTCTGGGGCCTGGGTGGGCTCAACTTCGTAGCGGTATCCGTCGCGACCACGGATACGCTGATCGCCGCCAGAACAAAAAGCCCAGCCGCCGTCGCGCGCCGAGGGACCATTACCGGTGAGAATAACCGTGCCCACATCCCCACTCATGCGGGCATGGTCAAGGGTTCGGTAAAGCTCATCCACGGTGTGAGGACGAAAAGCATTACGCAGCTCAGGGCGGTTAATGGCCACGCGCACAATCGGCTTATCAGTGCAGTTACCGTTTTCGTCGCGGCTAACTGCCCGGTGGTAGGTGACGTCAGTTAGATCCTCAAAACCGGCGATGTCACGCCACTTAGTGGGATCAAAAATTTCAGAAACCTGCTTGGGAAGCGGGTAGTGCGCGCTCATGGACACAGTTTAACTGTGCCCTAGACCGCCAGTAGGGCTAGGCCCAGGCTCAGTCCATAAACCAGCTCATAAATACCAGCCATTTTCAGGGCTCCAATTAGTTCACGGCCCTTAGCTTTAGCCGCTACCGGGCGCCAAGCCAACAGGGCCAGCTGCCCCCACAGCACAATCGCCACCACAGATACGGCCGCCAACACACCCAGAGAGCCACCCGGCTCACCCCCACCCCATAGGGTGGTCAGGCCCAAGACCAGGGGCGCAAGCAGCATCACCTGGTAGAGGCGACTAGCGCGCTCATAACCTAAACGCACCGCCAAAGTGCGTTTGCCGTGGGCCGGGTCGGTTTCAATATCGCGCAGGTTGTTAACCATCAGCAGCGAGCAGGCAATCAAACCCACCCCCACAGCGGTCAGCCAACCCCACCAGGGCACCGCATGAGCCTGCGTGTAGGTAGTGCCGGCAGTAGCCACCAGCCCAAAGAACACAAACACAAACACTTCACCCAAACCCAAGTAGCCATAGGGTTTAGCGCCGCCCGTGTAAAACCAAGCCGCAGCCACAGCCGCCACACCCACCGCAATCAGCCACCAGGTGCCACTCAAAGCCACCAAAATCAAGCCAAACAGTGCCCCGGCGCCAAAGCAACCAAAGGCTGCGCGCTTAACCTTAACCGGCTCCACCAGCCCAGAAGCGGTCAGGCGGGCCGGGCCAGTGCGCTCGTCGTCGGTGCCACGAATACCGTCAGAGTAGTCGTTAGCCAGGTTGCAGCCAATCTGCAAAGCCAACGCCACCAAGGCAGCCAGTAAGGCAGCGACGGCGTCGAACCTACCCAAAGCACCAGCCACGCCCGAACCTGCCAGCACCGGCGCTAAAGCAGCCGGCAAAGTACGCAGGCGCACCACCTCAGCCCACTTACCAGCCTCAAGCCGGCTAGCTGCAGACTTAGCCGTAGGTTCCGGGCTCGGCTCCGGCTCAGCCACCACCTTAGTTAAATCTTCCGGCACAGGCTGAGCCACAGAGCGGCGCATAGCCAAAGGACGACGTGGACGACGCGGGGCTACTTCACTCACAAGCCAAGCCTATCTCGCCTGAGACTAGCGGCAGCGGCGCCCCGCTCAGGCGCCCAGATCACAGGTAATAGCGAAACCAGTAGAAAGATCCGTAATAGTCACCTGCACCGTGGATGCAGCCGAAACCACGTAACGCTCCTCAATCAGCGGACCGTTATCGATACGCTCCACCGCAACCTCACTCAAATCAACCCCAGGATCCTCCTGCAGCTGACGAGTGAAGGGGAACAGCACCGTGCCAGCCGGGGAAACCTCACCTACGGGCACACCATAAACGTCAGTTTCGGTGTACTCCACAAAGCGGAAGTGACCCACGTTGTGGGCAGCCTGATAGGTACGCACCAAGCTCACATCCCCGCTAGGAGCCAGCGACAAGTCAGCGCCCAACAACGGGTCGAAGCTAACCTCCTGGCCGCCACGCATCTCACGGAACACACCCACGCCACGCGACAGCTTGTCATACAGGGCGTAACCAGAATCAGGGTCAGCCGCAATAGCCAAACCAATAGCAGTAGAAGCAGCCGTGTAGCTAGAACGGTGCACACGGTAGCCATAACGCTGCTTAAGGGCACGAGTAATAGCCGGCAGGTGGGCGGCGCCACCAACCACATACAGGCCCGCAGTCTCAGTGGTGAGCGCAAACTTACCGCGCGCATTAACATGCACCAGCGGCTCCATGGCAGCAAAAGTACGCTCAATCAGCTCATCAATAGCCTCATAGAAAGCCTTAACCGGCACGCTCACGCTCTTACCCAGAGCCTCAACCGCCACCGAACGCGAGTTGGGGTTCAAAGACTCCTTAGCGATACGGCATTCATGCAGCAGTAGGTTCAGCTCACGCGAGCTTAGCTGGGCGCGCTCGCGGCCTAGCTTGGCCAAAACCAGGTCAGCTAGAACAGAGTCAAAGTCGTCACCACCAAGCTGGTTGTGACCATAAGAATCAATCACCTCGTGGCGCTTACCCTCGCAAGAAACCAGGGAGGCGTCAAAAGTGCCACCACCGAGGTCATAAACCAGTACGCGGGTGCGCTTGGAGTTAATGGTGGAGGCGTAACGCTGGGTGTATTCAAAACCAGCAGCACTGGGCTCATTAATCATGGACAGCACCTGCCAGCCGCCACGTTCAAAAGCCTCAATAGTCATTAGGCGCTGACCGCTAAAAGCGTGGGCAGGAATACCAATTACCGCCTCCAGGGGTTCATTTTCACGCAGCGGACTGATAGTGGAGGACTCACGCACCTGCTGAGCCACATAAGCCAAAAAGCCGCTAACTAGCTCCATAATGGGGTAGCTGCGCTCCCCTAGGCTCACCTGGGTGTTGGGGGTGACGTCAACATCAGACAGCAGGCGTTTAATTGAACGCAGGAAATCGCCGCCAGTCAGGGCCACGGCTTCAGCTTCAAAACCGTAGACAAGTTTGGCTCCATCCCAGGCCACTAAGGACGGAATGTAATCGATCCAGTCGCCTGCTTCATTGCCAAAACTGACAACTGGGTAGTTGCCACGGTCCGCATAAGCGACGGTAGTGTGGGTAGTTCCAAAATCGACGCCAAATCTCATGTGCCAAGCCTATGGCAGTGCAAAGATTATAACCAGGGACCAACACGCAAATGAGACGTAATATTGCCAGGTAGACAAGCTTTAATACACCTTCTTATAAAAAACCAGCAGGTGGAGATTGAATCTAACGATGCATTCAATCTCCACCTGCTTAGTATTCAGGTTTAAAGTTCAGCGTATTTGGACGCGCATCAAACCTGTTAGGTGTGTTTTAGGTGCGTGCTTAGGCACGTGCCAGTGACTGCTTAGCCTTAGCCACCACGTTATCCACGGTGAAACCAAAGTACTCAAACAGCTCAGCGGGCGTAGCCGACTCGCCGTACTCATCAATGGCAATGATCTCACCGGCGTCACCAACCCAATCACGCCAGCCCATAGAGGAGGCAGCCTCCATGGCCACGCGGGCCTTTACCTGGCTGGGCAGCACCGACTCGCGATACTCGGCGTCCTGCGCGTGGAACCATTCCCAACAGGGCACAGACACCACGCGGGTGGGGATACCTTCAGCTTCCAGAGCCTGGCGCGCCTCAACTGCCAAAGCCACCTCACTACCGGTAGCTAGCAGCAGCACCTGCGGCTTGGAGTTGCTGGCCTCAACCAGGGTGTAGGCGCCACGCAAAGTACCTTCAGCGGGAGCAAAGCCACCCTCACTGCGGTCAAAGATCGGCAGGTTTTGACGCGACAGCACCAATCCGGTGGGGCTATCGCGGTGAGCCAAGGCGCCTAGCCAAGCCTGCGCAGCCTCGTTGGCGTCAGCGGGGCGAACCACGCTTAGGCCAGGGATAACTCGCAGTGAAGCAATGTGCTCAATGGGCTGGTGGGTGGGGCCATCCTCACCTACGCCGATAGAGTCGTGGCTCCACACAAAGACGGTGGGCAGCTTCTGCAAAGCAGCCAGGCGCACCGCCGGACGCATGTAGTCAGAAAATACCAGGAAGGTACCGCCGTAGGCGCGGGTCAGCTCCGACTGCACAATACCGTTGAGCATGTTACCCATAGCGTGCTCGCGCACCCCGAAGTGGATAATGCGCCCGTAGGGGCCATTTTCCTCAGGGTTTAGTGAGCCTTCGGGTAGGAACTCGCTGGCACCAGCAATGTTGGTCATGTTGGAGCCGCCCAGGTCAGCAGAGCCGCCCCACAGTTCAGGCAGTGTGGAGGCGATAGCCGACAGGGTCTTGCCACTGGCTGCGCGGGTGGACAGGCTAGAGCCCGCCTCGAAAACCGGCAGGACGTCGTCGAGCTCAGCCGGCAGTAGGCCAGCACGTACCCGCTCTAGCAGCTCCAGAGCCTGCGGGTTAGCCTGCCCCCAAGCCTCAAAGCGCTTATCCCAAGCAGCGTGCAGCTCGGCGCCACGCTGGCCAGCCTGGGCGCGAGTGTATTCCAGCACCTGAGCAGGCAGAGCAAAACGCTCGTTGGGGTCTAGGCCAAGGTTCTGCTTGAGACCAGCTACCTCACTTTCACCCAGCTTGGCGCCGTGGGAGGAGGCACTGCCCTGCTTGGTGGGGCACGGCCAGGCAATGATGGTGCTCAGGCGGATCAGTGAGGGACGCTTGGTTTCTGCGCGGGCAGCTTCTAGGGCCTCGTGCAGGGCCTTTACGTCCTCGTAGTAGCCACCGTCGCTACCAGCATTGCGCCAGTCCACGTGCGCAGTGTGCCAGCCTTGAGCGGCAAAACGGGCCTCAACATCGTCGCGGAAAGCCAGGGCGGCGTCACCTTCAATGGTGATGGCGTTGTCGTCCCAGATAACGATCAGGTTGCCTAGCTCCTGGGTGCCCGCGAAGGAGGCGGCCTCAATGGTTACGCCTTCTTGCATACACCCGTCACCGGCGATCACGTAGATGTTGTGGTCAAAAATTGACTCACCGGCAGGGGTGGCGGCGTCGTAGAGGCCATGCTCACGGCGGGCGGCAGCGGCCATACCCACCGCAGCGGCAAAACCGGAACCTAGCGGACCGGTGGTGGCCTCCACGCCCGGGGTGTGACCATATTCAGGGTGTGCAGGGGTGCGCGAGCCACGCTTACGCAGCTGCTCCAGATCGCTAACCTCCAGCCCGTAGCCGGCTAGCACCAGCTGCACGTACTGCATCACCGAGGCGTGCCCGGCACTGAGGATAAAACGGTCGCGTCCGAGCCAAGTGGGGCAAGCCGGGTCTACTCGCATCTCCTTTTGGTAGAGCAGGTAGGCCGCCGCCGTCAGGGAGATAGCAGCACCCGGGTGTCCGGAGCCAACCTTCTCCACGGCGTCCGCCGCCAGTGCCTTGCCAAACGCCACTGCACGCTCATCTAGCTCATTCCAGCTAAACGATTTAGTCATTCAAAAGTGCCTTTCTTATTATCCTGGCAAGCTACGGGCTTTATAGCACCCTATAAGCTTACTCTGGTTTAGTTCTTGGCGTTGGCGTTGAGGTGGTCTACCGTTGAGTGGATTTGCTCGCGTAGTGCCGGGTAACGCTCCATGTAGGTTTGGAAATAGAACTGGTACTCCTCGTGAGCTTCAGGGTTAGGCTCGATGGTTTCGGTTACGTGCACCATGTTCGCGGCGGCGTCCTCAATTGAAGAGTAGAACTCGCTACCTACCGCAGCCAGCATGCAAGAGCCCAGCACGACGGCGTCGCCCACTTCGGTCAGGGTGATGGGCACCCCGGTCACGTCTGCATGCATCTGCATCCACTGACGCGACTTGGTTGCCCCACCGCAAGCCACCAGCTCCTTGGTTTCAATCCCGGCTTGGCGCAGCTTGAGTAGGTTGTGGGCAACGTCGTAGCACACGCCCTCCTCAATGGCACGGTAGAGGTGGGCGGCAGTGTGTCCCAGGGATAGGCCCGAGAAGATACCGCGCGCCTTGGAGTCGGTGTAGGGGGTGCGGTTGCCCTGGAAGTACTCGTTGACGATGAGGCCGTCGCAACCAATGGGTAGCTCGTCAGCCTTGCGGTCCCACAGGTAGTAGGGGCTCATGCCGGTAGCTTCAGCCTCGGCAGCAACGGCCCCGCCGAAGTTTTCCTTGAACCACTTAAGTACCGAACCGGAGGAGGAGATACCGCCTTCAACGGTGTACTGACCCCGGATAACGCCGTCGGTGTAGGAGCCGAAGAAGCCTTCACCGTAGCCAGCTACCGCGCTTTGACCGGTGATTACGTGGGAAGAGCCGGTGATCAGGGCTAGCTTGCCGGGGCTGACCACACCCAAACCGATCTGGCCGGCCCAGGCGTCGGGCAGACCCTGAGCTACTGGCGTGCCCGGCACTAGGCCCAGGTCGCGGGCGGCGACGGTGGACAGTTCGCCCACTAGTACACCCAGGTCATTTACGGTTTCGGGGAGCTTGTCAAAGACGTCGCCGGCGCCTACGTGAGCGTAGAAGTCTTCCGGCCAGCCGCCGTGGTCGCGGTTGTAGTACATGCGCAGGGCGGCGGAGTTGATGTTGACTGACCAGGTGCCAGTTAGGCGGTAGGTGAGCCAGTCGGGGGCGTCAACTAGGCGGTAGGCGGCGTCGTAAATGTCGCGCTCGTTTTCACGCAGCCAGGCGGCCTTGAAGGGGTACCATTCGGCGGTTGCCGGCATGGTGCCGCCACCGTTGTATAGGCGTGCCCAGGAGTCTGAGGTCAACGCTCGCTCTGCCTGCTCAGCGGCGCGCACGTCCATCCACATGATGGCGTTACGTAGGGCGTTACCGTTTTTGTCCATGGGCACCACGGTCATGGTGGTGGCGTCATAGGAAATGCCACCAATGGACTGGGGCGGAATGTAGGCGTTGTCCATGGCTTTGCGGGTGGAGGCCATCAGGGCGTTCCACCAGTCGTCGGGCGACTGCTCAGCCCAGCCCGGGCGCGGGTAGTGGGTCTTGTAAGGGGTGGCCGCGAATGAAATCGGGTGGCCTTCTAGGTCAAAGATAGCCACACGACACGATTCGGTACCGAAATCAATACCCATTACAAATGGGCCGTTAATATTTACAAATGCCATCATTTGCTCCTTTGCGTTTAGTAATTGCACTGATGAAAATGCAATTGCTTGTGGGACTACCGTGTCCCTGGTTAATAGTAAGCCCGGTGACTTAGCTATTTAGCAAGGAAGCCACCGGGCTGTAAGAACCGGCGCGGTTAAGCGCTAGTCGTCTTCACTCCAGCCTAGCTGGGGCCAGTACTGTAGCGGGATAAGTTTGTCGATGCGATCGAGTATGTAGCGTGGGCGCTGGTCTTGTGCACGTGCACGCACGTCATCGAGAGTGGCTTCACCGGTGAGGGTCATAGCGCTGGCCATGTTGGTGTCTAGGGCCATCTGGATGTCGGTTTGTAGCCTGTCACCCACCATTACACAGTTGGCTGGATCTACATCTAGACCTGCGAGTGAGGCGGTGAGCATCACCGGGTTGGGTTTGCCAAGGTTGGCGACGCATTTGGTGCCGGTGCAAGCCTCGATGGCAGCGATAATCGAGGCCGCATCCGGCTGGCCGTGTCCGCCCGGGAAGGGACAGAAACGGTCTGGGTTGGTAGCAATCAGAATGGCGCGCTTGTAAAACCAGATGGCGTCGAAGGCGATCTGTAGCTTGCGGTATTCGAAGGTGCGGTCGTAGGAGGCGATAACCACATCAATTTCGCTGGGGTCTTCGCTGATCTTAAAACCGGCTTCGATCAGGGCTCGCTTAAGCGGCTCTTCACTGATTGGATAGACGACGGCGTCGGGGTGGTTAGCTTGCAACCAACGTACCGTGGTGACCACCGTGTTGACGATTTCTTCAACCGGCGTCGGTAGCCCCAGTCGCGCCAACTTTTGCGCATATTCGGCCGGATCTTTGGTGGGGTTGTTGGATAGGTAGCGCACGGGAATGTTGCGCTCGTGCAGCTGCTCGATCATCCGTTTGGCACCGGGCAGGAGGTGGTCTCCTAGGTAGATGGTGCCATCCATGTCAAAGATGTAGGCGGCGTAAAAGTCCGTGGGGGTTTTAACGACGTCGTCCATGGCTTTTCCCTAAACCTTAGGCTCCAGCGATCTGGGCCGCCGCCATGAAGATGGTAGAAGTGGTCCAAATAGCGATGGCCGGAGGGTCAATGTGGGTGTTACCACGGTCGTAGAAGACACGAGCCGCAACTTCACCGATAACAGCGCCGGTTAGACCACCTAGAGCACCGAGCACCAGGTAAATCAGGCCTACGCCGTGACCTGGGTGGAGGCCCAGCACCGGGATGAACTGGGTTACGGCCAGACCACCGGTGATGGTCATGTGGTGGGTTACGGGCATGTTGTGACCCAGGTTTAGGATCAAGATGCACAGGGCGGAGATAGCGAAACCGAATACCTGAGCGTTCTTGGCTTCAGCCAGAACCGGGAAGTGGTGGCTGAGTACCAGGGCGGCACCACCGAAAGCCATACCCCACATGACACCCAGGGTGATGAACTGTGAGGGCTTTTCCTGCCATTCGAGCCAACGAGCGCCTTCGCGGGGCTTGAAGCCCTGTAGGGCCGGCTTGGAGCCAAAGATGGAGTCACCAAACATCAGGCGAGCCACGATAGCGGAGATAAACACGGTGAAGGCAACCGAGTCGGTGTGGTGGCCAAACCACGGGATCATCAGTACTAGCTTCTGCAAAATAGCACCGAATACACCGAAGGCGGAACCAACCAGCCATACATCCGGCTTACCTAGGCCACTAAGCGGGGTAACAATGTCTTTGCCATCTTCAATATAGCCGCGCTTAGCTGCATATGCTGAGGCTGCCGCGCCACCAGCAAAACATACGTGAGGGCCAAAGACGGGACCAAAGGCAATGTAGTCTAGGACGTAACTGTCCTTGGTGGCCACCATGTAGCCTAGGCCAAATAGGGCCGATACTCCGGTGAATACGAATGCGTAGTTACCACCGATGCAGGCACCGATAAAGCCACCTGCGATAGCGGCGATAATCCAGTACACGGAGATACCGGCGACCGCGAGGTCGAGATCCATTTAATCTGCGCTCCTTATTGCAATTTCTGGGAGGTAGGTTACTTCGAGTGTGAAGTGCGGGTCATTCCCGGTTTAGACTGTAGTCGTTTAGGGCCGCAACTTTGGGGGCCGAGTGGGAGGTTTCGTCAAATACGTATCCCAGCCACTCTTTAACCAGTCGGCGAGCCAGTTCAATTCCGATTACGCGCTGACCTAGGGTTAGTACCTGCGCGTTGTTGGAAAGCACTAAACGCTCAACAGAGAATGAATCGTGAGCCACTGAGGCACGGATTCCCGGCACAGTGTTGGCAGCCATCGCCATACCCATGCCCGTACCGCACACAATTAAGCCACGATCGCCTTCACCGGCAGCAATTTTGCGGGCAACTGCCACCCCGATGTGCGGGTAATCAATGTCTTGTCCCGCGTCAACACCTACGTCTATTACTTCGTCAACACGCGGGTCTGCTTGCAGATCTGCCTTTAGACGTTCCTTGTACTCATATCCGGCGATATCAGCGCCAACAACTACTTTGAATCCCATATTTACAACCTCCTTGTCGCATACCACAGGTATAGCTAGTAGTAATGATTGCGGTTACTGCTTTGTATACAGCATCCAAAGGCTTACTTAGCCCCTGACACAGTTTGCCTTGTTAGAGCCACTAAAAACCAGTCAAATTGGGATATTGGGCACATCTGTGCAACGCTGGCCACGGCCTTAGCGATATTTCTTAATGCTTAGCGTCACGATTCAGCTTGGCCCGCACGCCAGTAGCCCATAAAGGACACTTGGCGCCTGTCTACCCCCCATTGGCACACTAAAGCCCGTCGAATAGCGGCTACTTGGCTGCGTTCGCCGGCCACCCAAAAGTAGGGGGCTTGCGCTAGGGATTGGTCTTGGCCAAGGTCAGCTTGGGTTTCGGTGGTGGTTTCCCACAGTATGTCGGCGTCGACGTCGAGCTTGGGTAAGTCTTGTCTGCCGACGCCGCCTAGCGCTGCCACTTCAGCTAGCCACTCTTGCCATACTTGGGCGGCGGCGCGGGCTGCCTGCTCTACCCAGCCCTGGTCTACGCTGGTTACTTGCAAGTGCTCTGGCTCTAAACCAGCCTGTTTAAGGTAGTCACTCCAAGTTGGCGGGCCACTGAGCACCACTGTGAAGTGGCGGTCTGTTTTCTGTTGGGCTTCGTAGTACAGGCAGGCGTTAATTGCTGGCAGGGCGGTGCCATCACCCAATAGCACTACTTGTTTAGCCGCCCCGGGCCGGTATTCCAGCCCACTGCCGCGCTGGCCCAAAGTAGAGGGCAGGCGCTTGCCGGATGCGTCATAGCCGCGCCAGGGCGCCAACATTACGCACTTAGTGCCTGCTTTAGCTTGCCGCGCCCAGTTCACGCCCGGCCCTTCATGCTCTGCTGGCATCCCAGTGACACCAGGTTTGCCAGCGCACCCACTGTTTTCACCATGCTCGCCTGGCTGACCGGGCACACCGCCACTGCGCTTGCCTTGCTCACCAGGTTCAACGCCACCAATTAGGATGTCAATAGCGATTTGGGTGAGCTTGCCGGCCTGGTCGTGGCGCTGGCAGGCCACCGTATAGGTACGCATATAGCCGCGCTGGCTTACCGATAGATCCAACCATTGGTGGTACCAGCCGCCATCTAACTGGCCCAGAGCCAGGCCGGCGTCGTCGCTAACTGCCCCCACAATCAGTTTGATGCGGGTATCACGCAACCCACCTAGGCCGCCGTCGTCGACTAAATGCAGCTGCGGCCCGCTTAACCAAATGCGGGCGTATCCAGGCAGGGGGTTTTCAACCTGCACAACTTTTAGTGCCAGCGCCCCGTAACTCACTTGCTCTGCCCTCTTAGTGAGCGCACCGGCACCACCAGGGGCGTGCCCGAGACCGGGTCAGGTACTACCCGCGCCTCTAGCTCAAAAGCGGCCGCCAGGTTTTGGGTGGTGACCACTTGCGCGGGCTCGCCGGCCGCCAGGATTTGCCCCGCACGCATAAACACCAGGTAGTCGGCGTAGCGGGCGGCTAAGGCTAGCTCGTGTAGCACCACCACAATGGTGGTTTGGTGACGTCGGTTTAGCTCGCGCAGCAGATCCAGCACCTCGATTTGGTGGGTTAGATCCAGGTAGGTGGTGGGTTCATCTAGTAGCAGCACGCCGGTGCGCTGGGCCAGCACCATGGCGATCCACACGCGCTGGCGTTGACCGCCGGAGAGGGAATCTACCTGGCGGTGGGCTAGCTCGGTGGTGTGAGTGTCGGCTAGGGCTTGGGTAAGCGCCTGTTCGTCCTCGCGCGACCAGCTGCGTAGCAGAGAGCGGTGCGGGTAGCGTCCGCGCGCCACTAGTTCGCGTACGGTTAGTCCGGCCGGGGCTTGGGGGCCCTGGGGTAGTAGGCCTAGTTCTTTGGCGACGGCGCGGGCGGGGCGTGAGGCAATATCAGCCCCGTTGAGGATCACTTGGCCTTGGCTGGGTTTAAGCAGCCTGGCTAGGCCGCGTAGCAGGGTGGATTTACCGCAGCCGTTAGGCCCAGCCAGCACAGTTAGCTGGGCAGGTGGAGGGGTAAGGCTGACACCTTTAACGATTGGCTGGCCGCCGTAGCCTAGCTGCACCCCCTGGGCGCTTAGCTGGCCCTGGGGGGACGTGCCCGGCTGGGTCTGACTTGCCGCGCCCTGCTGGCCCGGCTGGTCAGCGCTTAGCTGGCTGGTAGCCTCCTGCTGGCCTTGTCTGGCCGCGCCTGGCTGCTCGGCACCTGTCTGCGAGTCGGGGGACGGTGGTTTATTCGTCATCTGTTAATTTCCTTTACGCAGCAACACACTTAGCAGCACCGGCGCCCCCAAAGCACCAGTTATCAGCCCCACCGGGTAAGGGCCGGAAGGCAAGATTTGTCCCACCGCATCAGCTAGCAACACAATCACCACGCCGGTAAGCGCACTTAAGGTCAAACTCCAGCGGCCAGTTAGCCGCAGCGCCAAAGGGCCGGCCACAAAAGACACAAAAGCAATCGGCCCGGCAGCCGCCGTCGCACTAGCAATTAGCGCCACCACCAGGGCCACAATGATCATGGTGTCGCGCACCGGGCGGGCCCCTAAACCTGCGGCCAGATCGTCACCTACCTCCAGCACCTCCAAATTACGACGACGCAGCGCCACCAGGGGCACTAGCACCACCATTAGCGCGGCCAGCAGGCTTACCCGCTGCCAGGTGGCTGAGGCTAGTGAACCAGACAGCCAAACCATGGCTTCGCGCACCTGGTAGGTGTTAGCAAAGGTAGTGACCATGATGATCAAGGAGTTGACGGCGGCCCCTACCCCCACCCCGATCAGCACAAAGCGGCCAGAAATACCGCCGCGCCCACCGGCCAGGAAACCCACAATGGTCACAATCGCAATCGCGCCCACAAAGGCCGCCCCAGACACTGGCAAGCCACGCAGCCCAAAAATCACCATCGCCACCATGGCGCACAGTGAGGCGCCTGCGCTTACCCCTAGTACGTCGGGGCTGGCCAGGGGGTTACGCATAAGCCGTTGCAGCAGCGAGCCGCCCAGCCCAAAACACACCCCCACCAGCACACCTAGCACTATGCGGGCGGCGCGAAACTCCCACACAATCAAGGCAGCTGTAGAATCGGGGTCAGTTACCGCCAGCCATAAATCCCCAAAGCCTAGCTGGGGGTTTACCAGCAGCAGGGAAATAAGCGCGCCGCCTACAGCTAGGGCCAGCAAAATTGCGGCCACGCTTACGTTCTTGAAGCGGACTTTCATAGCGACACCACCTGCCGCCGTCGCACCAGCGCCACCAGCACCGGCACCCCAATTAGAGCCACCAGTACCCCGGCGGGCACCTCCGCCGGCGGCCAAATTAGGCGCCCCACCGTGTCGGCGGCGATCACCAGTATGGGGCCAGCTAGCAGGCTAGAGCCCAGCACCCAGCCCATTGCCGGTCCACCCACGCCCCGCAATAGGTGGGGCACAATAATGCCCACAAAACCCAGCGGACCAGCCAAGGCGGTAGCTCCTGCACAGCAGCACACGGCCCCTAAAGCCCCCAGCGAGCGGGCCCGCAGCAGGTTAATACCCAGCCCGGTAGCGACGTCGTCGCCCATAGAAAGCCCATCCAAGGCGCGATTTTGCAGCAAAAGCAGGCAAATCCCGACCCCTACCAGGCAGGCAGCCGGCCAAATCAGCTCCCAGCTGCGGCCACTGACCGCACCTAAAGTCCAGCGGCGAAAAGAATCCATATCCTGGCCGCGCGTGAGAATAAACAGCTGCGTCACGCTGGCCACGCCGGCGCTGGTGGCCGCACCCGCCAACACCAGCGTGATGGGGTCAGCCCCCGAGGAGGCGGTGATAGTCACGCCCCACACCAGCGCAGCGGCGATAACCGCCCCCACCATGGCGCTGAAAAGGTATGAGGCGGGCGTGGCGTAACCAATTAGCACTGTAAAAACCACCACGGCCAGGGCCGCCCCGGCGTTAACTCCAATTAACCCCGGGTCGGCCAGCGGGTTGCGGGTGATGGCCTGCATGGCGGCGCCGGCGCAAGCCAGCCCCGAGCCGGCCACTAAAGCCACTGCAGTGCGGGCCAGGCGCGCCTCAAGCACGGCGGCGTCGATAGCTTTTACCGGCTGGTCATCAATCCAGGCGCTAACCACCTGCCAGCTAATTGCGCGGGCCCCAAACATGAAGGAAGCCGCACAGGCCAGAGCCAAGCCAATAATTAGCGCCGCCGCAATAAGTAGGCGTTTTTTAGCCAGCGACAAGGCTACTTCTCAAGGACTTTAGCTACACGCGGCACGTAGGATTTGAGCGCATAAGTGGCGCTGAGCGCACTGAAAGCCGAGATACTCATGGCATCGGTCTTGTTGTAATCCAAGATGGCACTGCCGTTGGCAATGGCCGGGATCTTGCTTAGTAGCGGGTCGGCCTTGATGGCGGCGGCGGCTTTTTCGTCATCAATCCAGGCGTGGAATACGTTAGCCACCAGCTTGTCTGCCTGCTCAGCGGAGTAGTCGGCGTAGAAGGTTTGGCTCTTGGCGTCAATGGCGGCCACCACCGGGGCCTGCACTAGACCTAGGGCCTGGAAGAAACGTGAGCGGTTGTCGCCGTGCATGTACAGAGAAATGGAGTGGTCTGCGCTGCCGATAGCGCCGGTGATGAAGGTGGCGCCTTTGAACTTGGGGTGCTGCTTGGCTACCTGCGCAAACTGGGCGTTGACGGCGTCTACTACTTCCTTAGCCTTGGCGCTGCGGCCGAGAGCTTGGCCCACCATAGTGGTTACTTCATTCCAGGGGGTGGTCCAGGCCCCGCCGGTCTTGGAGTAGGCGATGGTGGGGGCGATTTTGCTCAGCTGCTCGTATTCTTCTTTGCTGATGCCGCTAAGGGCCGCCACAATCAGATCCGGCTTGTAACCGGCGATTTCCTGGATGGGCAGGGAGTCGGTGGAGGTGAACTGCTTAGGGTAGTTGGCACTACCGGGGGCGGCACCGAGCTTGGTTAGGGCCTCATCCTTCCAGGGCAGGGACTTGTTTTTGTTGCCGCCCCAGGCGTTTGCGGGCATGACTACGGGCACTACCCCCAGGGCAATGATGGCTTCTTCGTTGCCGGAGGAGATGGACACTACCCGCTTAGGTTCAGCTTTGATGGTGGTGGTGCCGTAGACGTGGGCTACGTTTACCGGGAATTTGTCTGTGGCCTTGCTGGCGGAGGTGGCCTGGCTGTTGGCAGTTTTGGTGCCGCAGGCGCTTAACCCTGCCCCAATGGCGACGACGGCGCTGGCGCCCAGTAGGTGGCGACGTGAAAGCATCATTTTTATCCCCTTTTAAACGGTTTTACCCTTAAGAGTGTGGCCTAGAACTCCAAAGCTAGCAAGGTTAGGTTTATCTCAGTTAATTTGGGGCTTTGGCAGCTTGCAAATTGCGCCACTATCGCCGTGGTATAGGCGCGTTAGAGTGAAGCCGTGGCAAAAAAGGAAAGCTATCGCTGTAGTGAATGTGGCTGGCTCAGTGCGAAATGGCAGGGGCAGTGCCGCCAGTGCCAGGCTTGGGGCACTCTGGCAGAAGTTGGCGCCAGTGCTGGCCTAGCCAAAACCGCTGTACGCACCCCGATTCAGGCTGCCCAGCCCATCTCTCAGGTAAGTGCCGAGTCAGCCCAGGCCCGCCCCAGCGGGGTTGGTGAGCTTGACCGGGTGCTGGGCGGAGGGATCGTGCCCGGGGCCGTGATTTTGCTGGCCGGCGAGCCCGGCGTCGGTAAATCCACCCTGCTGCTTACCGTAGCCGCCAACGCGGCCAGGCAAGCTAAGCTAACTGGCGCCGGCAGCGTCCTATACATAACCGGCGAGGAGTCTGCCTCCCAGGTGCGCCTGCGCGCGGCGCGCATTGATGCTTTAGCTGACAACCTGCTACTAGCTGCGGAAACTGAGCTAGGGGCGGTGCTTGGCCAGGTTGAACAGGCTAATCCAGCGCTACTGATAGTGGACTCGGTGCAAACCATTGCCTCAGCTGATGTTGAAGGCTCAGCTGGTGGTACCAGCCAGGTGCGGGCGGTGGCGGCGGCGATTATTGCCCTAGCTAAAGAGCGCAATATTCCGGTGTTGCTGGTAGGGCACGTAACTAAGGATGGCGGCATTGCTGGTCCGCGCGTGCTTGAGCACCTAGTGGATGTGGTGTGCCAGTTTGAAGGTGAGCGCCACGCCCGTTTGCGTCTGCTGCGGGCAGTTAAAAACCGCTATGGCCCTACCGATGAAGTTGGCTGCTTTGAGCTGGGTGAACGCGGTATTGTGGAGCTAGCGGATCCCTCTGGGCTATTTTTGTCTCAGGCCCGCTCTGAGGTTCCCGGCACCTGCGCCACCGTCACTTTAGAGGGGCGCCGGCCCATGGCTATTGAGATTCAGGCTTTGGTGGCTTCTACCCATGCCGGCTCACCGCGCCGCACCACCTCGGGGCTGGATTATTCGCGTACCGCCATGGCTTTGGCGGTATTACAGGCCCGCATGAAGGTGGATACCTCCTCAAGTGATGTCTATGTTTCTACCGTGGGTGGGGCCAAAGCCATTGAACCAGCTGCTGACCTGGCCCTAGCTATTGCGGTGGTGTCAGCGGCGCGTAATTTACCCACTCCCCCAGGCCTAGTGGCTTTTGGCGAAGTGGGCTTAACCGGAGAGCTACGCGCCACGGTGGGGGTGCAGCGGCGTTTAGCTGAAGCTGCCCGGCTAGGTTTTGACCGCGCAATTGTGCCTCTGGCTGGCTCTGCTGAGCTGCGGCCCATTAAAGGCATGAAAGTGCTACCGGTAGCTCACCTGGCCCAGGCGGTAGGCGCCGCGCTAACGCCATCAGATCAGTAGCGACGCACAGCTTTCTTACCGGTAATTGCGCCGATAATTAGGAACAGTACGCCAGCCATCAGCCCCACCACCAGGGCAATACCTGCGGGGATAAAGATAATCGCAAAGAAGGTGGCCACTGAGCCATCTTTAACATGGCTGATCCCCACCTGGGCCACAGCGCTGGTGTCACAATTTACGGTGGCATTAGTGGTGGTGGAGGGAAACACGTGACCAACAATCACCGTGTCATCCTCTTCTAGGCGGTACTTGGAGTTTTCCAGCTTCACTTCTAGCTGCGCACCGTCAGCGGTGGTCACGCTACAAACTGGCTTAGCCACCTGATCAGCCTGCACCCCATCAGCTAGGCGCGCCCACAGCACGTTTTTACTGTCCGTGAAAGTCTCGGTGAACGGACCAGAGTTGTCATGCCAGGTAATCACCCGGTTCTGGCTAGCTTCTTTACTGAGCGTAAACAGGTTGTAGCCAGACCAGATTCCTGCCGCTAAGCCAAGCGCGGCGATCACAAAAGAAATAATCGCCAAAACTTTAAAGACACTGTTCATCTATCCACCTACTTAACGATAAAAACTTGCTGGCCGACGAGCTCTTTACCATCCAGGTTTAAACGCAACACGTATGTGCCCGCCTGGGAAGGGCCGGCTGAAGAACAGTCAGCCTTATAACGCTGCCCATTCCAGCTAACTGAAGTGGTGAAAGAGTCAGGGGTAGGGTTAGCCGATACATAAGCTGATTCCCCTGCAGCCTTAGCTGTCAGCGGCGCCAGCAGCATTTTGCGGCTGTTTGGTTCAACCTTGCAGGTGGCGGCGTCGTAGACAGTGTCTGTGCCGGAGGTGACCCGCATTTGCAGATGCTCAGAGCCCACATCAAATATGCAGGGAATATTGGCTTTATTAGCCACCTTCAAGTTGACAGTTAAAGCCTGGCCACGCGCCACTTGAGCCGGCAAAGTAATCGTGACATCCAGATTCTTAGTGTCGCAAGCCAGCGGGGTGGGCATACCACTACCCTGGTTTTGACGCGCCGCCTGCAAGTTTTGCACGCGCACAGTCTCAGTGACGTAGTTAAAGCCCCACACCACCAGCACCACTGTGAGCACTACCAAAAATACGTTACGTCCCAGCCGCATCAAGGAGGCTTTAAGCGCCGGGTCCATTGGCTGGCGCGGCGGCTTCTTGGGGCGATTAGCTGGTGGACGACGCCGCTCGGGTGCCTGCGATTGCGGGCGCGAGGGACGCGCACCAGGCGCATTAACGCGGCGTTTACCGGGGGCGCCTTGCGCCTGTTTACGCGGATTTTGCTGCTGCCCACCAGCCCTAGCGCGCCGGGCAGTGCTAGCGGTGCCGGTGCGTGTAGTGCCTCCTTGCCCATCACGGCCCTGAGCGCTACGGCCCTGTCCTGGGCGAGCTTGGCCGGTGCGTCCTTGAGAGCTACGCGCCTGGCCCGCGTTTTGGCCGCCTCGACTGGTGCCGCGCTGAGCATTACCGGCTTGGCCTGTGTGAGCAGTCGGCCGCCCCTGAGCGCGTCCCTGAGCGTTACTAGCCTGACCACCACGGCCCTGGCCGGAGCCAGCTTGAGCACTATGCCCCTGAGAGCTACGCACCTGACCTGCGCTTTGGTCAGCTCGACCAGTGCCGCGCTGAGCCCCTCGCGTCGAGGCATTAGAGCCCCTTTGCGCAGAGCCCTTTTGCCCAGTTGCTTTTTGCCCAGCAGCCTTCTGGGTAGCGCCCTTTGTGGCGGGGCGCGGCTGCGTATTTCTCGACGCCGCTACCCCCTGGCCTACCCCGGAGGCTGAGTGAGCCTTACGCGCTTGGGTAGAGCTAGCCTGCGCACGCTCACCAGAGTGTTCTAGGCGCAGCTCATTAGTGCGGGCTTTGGCGCCGCGCACCTGCTGCCCATGAGAGCTAGCGCGAGCTGAGCCAGTGCTACGCCCCCCTGTGGGGCGCGCGCTACTAGCGCCCTTACCAACGCCACTAGCACGGGAGGCTTTAGCTGCGCCGTCGCCGCCACGTGAGCCAGAGCGGGCAGCAGACGCGCGCCCCCCAGCGCCACTAGGGCTACGCGGGGCGGCGTCGTCGCTATCAGGTAGATCTTTAACCAGCCTTAACGGCGGGAAAGGTGACTTACGCCCACCGCCAGTACGGTTGTTGTTGTTGTCACCTCTGGCCATACCTAAGACTCTACCGGCTTATGGCTACCTAGCCCAATGCCCATGCGGTTACGTCCCGCTAAAGCCAGCACCGCCTGGGCCGCAGCCACATCCAAAACCACGTCAGTAGCCACTCTAGCCCGCAAAGCCGCCAAAATAGCCGGAGCTTTAGCAGCCGACGAAGCCACCATCACACGGGTCTTAATACGACTCAACTGTGCCGGAGTAGGCCCAGAAGCACGCGCATTTAGCGAAATATCACGATAAGAACCATCGGCACGCAAAAACACAGTGCACACATCAGCCACTACACCCTCAGCATCCAGTGCGCGGCGATCTTCCTCATTTAGGTAACCACCAGCATAAACCTGGCTAGGCACCGGGCTGCGTAGCGACCCCACCCCAAACACAGCCAAGTCAACACGTTCTTGAATCGCTAACACTCGCTGCACTGAACGCTCACGCCACATAGCCTCACGGGTAGAGGCATAGTCAAACAACGCCGGCACCGGGAAATGCACTGTGCGGCCCCGGAAAGCAAAGGCAAACTGACTCAAAATTGCATCCGCATAAGGCAAACCGGTCTGTGAAGAGTTAGCAGCGCCGTTTAGCTGCACCACCAGCACCCGCTGCAACTCACGTGGAGGCAACGACTGAGCAATCTCCGCCACCGTGTTACCCCAGGCCACACCCATGATAGTGCCGTTCTCTACCTTCTGGCTGATCATCTCGGCAGCCACCGCAGACACCTGGGAGAGGCGGTTAATCTCCGTGGCCCCCTCACGCACCGGCACCACGCGGGCATGTACTTTAAAGGCCTTCTTCATCTGTGAAGCCAGGGCGTCAGGGCGGCTGGGCTCATTGAGGCTAATACGCACCAAACCCGCCTCACGGGCGTGCGACAGCAGACGTGAAACAGTTGAACGCGATACCCCCAGGTGACGAGCAACGCCATCCATAGTTTCAGACTGCAGGTAATACATCATTGCGGCCTGGAAGGCCATGTCATCGCGTTCAACCATCTAAGCTGCCTTCTTCGGTTTAGTAAAGTTTGCCCCAAGCTAGCGCCGCGTCGGGCCGTGCATGGAAATTCTTGAACGATTGTATCGCGCATTACACTACTGCTTGGCCCCTTTTACCGCTTTCGGGAAAAAGAGGTCTGTGGGCCTAGCTGGGAGGTTAGGTTAGGTCCAAGCATTAACGCATCGGACTTAGAGGTCCGACAGCGCCAGGGTTCGCCAAGCCAAACAAATCGCCTTGGAGAATCTTTGTGCGTCACAACGAAGTGGAAGGGATGAATTATGACCGAGAAGAAATATGTAATCGCCATTGACCAGGGCACTACTTCCTCACGGGCAATCCTGTTCGATCACGACGGCTCTATCGTGGCCATGAACCAGCTAGAGCACACCAACTACACCCCCAAACCCGGCTGGGTTGAGCACGACCCGGAAGAAATCTGGGCCAACGTGCGCTCCGTAGTTGGCGGGGTACTAGCTGAGGCTGAAACCAACCGCCACGAGGTGGCCGCCATCGGTATCACCAACCAGCGTGAAACCGCCGTGGTGTGGGACAAGACCACCGGTAAGCCGATCTACAACGCCATCGTCTGGCAGGACACCCGTACCCAGAAGATCTGCGACCGTCTAGCCGCCGGCAGCGAGCTAGGCACCGACCGTTACAAGGCCAAGGTGGGTCTACCCCTAGCCACCTACTTCTCCGGCCCCAAGATCGCCTGGATTTTGGAAAACGTCCCCGGCGCCCGCGAGAAGGCTGAAGCTGGCGACCTGCTCTTTGGTAACACCGACACCTGGGTACTGTGGAACATCACCGGCGGCGTCGACGGCGGCGTGCACGCCACTGACGTCACCAATGCCTCGCGCACCATGCTGATGAACCTGGACACCCTGTCCTGGAACGAGGAAATTGCCGCCGACATGGGCATCCCCATGTCTATGCTGCCCGAAATTAAGCCCTCCTCAGGCATCTTCGGTTACGGACGCAAGAACGGCCTACTAGTTGACACCCCCATCGCCGGTATCCTCGGCGACCAGCAAGCCGCCACCTTCGGTCAGGCCTGCTTCAACAAGGGTCAGGCTAAGAACACCTACGGCACCGGCTGCTTCATGCTCATGAACACCGGCACCACCCCGGTCCCCTCCAAGAACGGCCTACTGACCACCGTGTGCTACCAGATCGGTGACCAGCCGGCGGTATACGCCCTGGAAGGCTCCATTGCCGTGGCCGGCTCGCTGGTGCAGTGGATGCGCGACAACCTGGGCCTGATCGCCAACTCCCGCGACATTGAGGAGCTGGCTGCTTCGGTGGAGGACAACGGTGGCGCCTACTTCGTGCCCGCTTTCTCCGGCCTGTTCGCCCCCTACTGGCGTCCTGACGCCCGTGGCGCCCTGGTGGGTCTAACCCGCTACGTCAACAAGGCCCACATTGCTCGCGCCGTCGAGGAATCCACCGCCTACCAGACCCTGGACGTGCTACAGGCCATGAACGCCGACTCTGGCGTGCCGCTAACCGAAATCAAGGTTGACGGCGGCATGACCAACGACCGTCTGCTGATGCAGTTCCAGGCTGACGTAGCCGGCGTGCCTGTGGTTCGCCCCAAGGTCATTGAGACCACCGCTCTGGGCGCTGCCTACGCGGCCGGTATCGCCGTCGGCTTCTGGTCCGGCACGCAGGACGTGGTGGACAACTGGGCTGAGGGCGCCCGCTGGGAGCCCGCCATGGAGCAGGAGCACCGCGAGCGCCTGTACCGTCTGTGGAAGAAGGCCGTAACCAAGACCCTGGACTGGGTCGACGCCGACGTCGATGCTGAGGTGGAGTGATTCGTCCCTTTTAGGCCGGGCTTAGCCGCATATAAGCCAGGCTAATTTAGGGCTTTCTAACCGTCATCCCCTACGGTTAGAAACACAATACATAAGGGTGGGTCTTACGTGGACCCGCCCTTATGTGTTTATAGCGCTTTAATGGGTTTTATGGCCATATAAAAGCGCAATTTATTGGCTTAACTGGGCATATTTTGGAGGGTCTGTTAGCTCACTGCACGCACGTTCACGACTATTGGCAGGCCCACCTACATGAACCAAACTGTTACCTGTTTGAACAGTTCCTTAATTTTGGAGGATAGAGATGTCCGCAAACACTTCTTTGCCATCTAGCGCTCTCAATGCCGAAAAGCGCCAGGCGGCACTTGATGCAATGACTGACGCTGAAGGTCTAGACATCTTAGTTGTCGGCGGTGGCGTCACTGGTGCAGGTATCGCTGTGGATGCCGCCAGCCGTGGGCTGCGCACCGGTATCGTGGAAATGGGTGACTGGGCGGCAGGTACTTCCTCCTGGTCTTCCAAGCTAGTGCACGGTGGTCTGCGCTACCTCTACCAGCTTGACTTCCCGCTGGTGGCTGAGGCTCTGGCAGAGCGTGGCCGCCTACTTACTGAGACCGCCCCGCACCTAGTTAAGGCCCAGCCTTTCCTATGGCCGCTAAAGCACGAGGTTGAGCGCGCCTACTCGGCCGTGGGTGTGGGTATGTACGACGCCTTGGCGCTGCTAGGTGCACGTGGTAAGGCCACTGTGCCGGTGCAGCACCACCTGACCGCCAAGGGCACCAAGCGTCTAGCCCCCTCGCTAGACACCTCTGGCCTGGCTGGCGCTATCAAGTTCTATGACGCTCGCGTGGATGACTCCCGTCTGGTCATCTCCCTGGTGCGTACCGCCGTCGAGAACGGTGCCCTGGCTGCCACCCGCACCAAGGTTGTGGAGTACCTAAAGAACGACCATGGCCGCGTTATCGGTGCCCGCGTGGAGGACCTTGAGGCCAGCGCCAAGGCCGGCAAGAAGGTTGTACGCGACATCTACTCGCGTCGCGTCATCAACGCCACCGGTGTGTGGACTGAGCAGACTCAGGAGCTAGCTGGCGTCACCAACGGTTTAAAGGTGCTGGCCAGTAAGGGTATCCACATTGTGGTTCCCAAGGAGGCTATTGAGGCTGAGACCGGTATCTTCCTGCGCACTGAGAAGTCTGTGCTGTTCATCATCCCGTGGCCGCGCTACTGGGTTATCGGCACTACCGACACCGCTTGGCACGAGAACATCGACCACCCGGTGGCCACCAGCGCCGACATCGACTATGTGTTGGAGCACGCCAACGCGGTGCTAGAAAAGCCCATTAGCCGTAAGGACATCATCGGCGTCTACGCCGGTCTGCGTCCGCTGCTGCAGCCTGGCGTGAAGGAAGGCGAGAGCGGCGAGACCGCCTCCACCAAGGTTTCGCGTGAGCACACCGTCACCGAGGTAGCCCCCGGCCTAACCTCCATCGCCGGCGGTAAGCTGACCACCTACCGCGTGATGGCTGCCGACGCCGTCGACTTCGCCCTCGGTGTGGAGCAGACCAAGGTACACCCCACCTGCACCGAGCGCCTGGCTCTGGTGGGTGCTGCAGGCCTGGACGAGGTCACCGCCCGCTCCGGTGAGATTGCCCGCGCCCACGGCTGGACCCTGGCCCGCGTTGACCACCTGCTTTCGCGCTACGGCGCTGAGACCCAGGACCTGCTTGAGCTGATCGACGCTAAGCCTGAATACGGCCAGCCGCTAAAGTCCGCACCCGCCTTCTTGAAGGCTGAGGTTGCTTGGGCCGTCACCCACGAGGGCGCCCTGCACCTGGACGACATCATCGTTCACCGCGTGCGCCTAGACCTGGAACACCGCGACCACGGTCTGGCTGCTGCTGACGAGATTGCTGAGATCGCCGCCCCGCTGCTGGGCTGGTCGAAGGACGACGTCGCCGCTGAGATCGCCGCCTACGCTCGCCGCTGCACCGCCCTGGCGCAGGCCGAGAAGGAGACTGAGGACGCCGCCGCAGCCGCTCACCTGGACGGCCTAGGCCAGGTCTGAGTTAGCTAATACTGGCTAAGGGCGCTACCTGTTTGGGTGGCGCCCTTATATGTGTAAGTAACCGTCTAAAAACTTGTTATGATCACTGAAGTAAATTGTTGTATTTAGCCAGGGTCCTTCATGACGTTTAGTGTCGCTGCACTGGCAGCTGCGCACGGGGCTACAAACGCCACTGTCGCCGCTAGTCTGCCGCTTACATTTACCCCCTCAACCACTGCAGTGGCTGGCAACGTGTACCTGTCCGCCCTGGTGGGAGCCTCCCCGCTGATTGCTTTTTTTGCGCTGCTGGGTGGGTTTAAGGTTAAAACTCACCGTTGTGCGCTGCTGGCTTTAGGCCTGGCAGTTGTACTGGCCATGACGGTCTTTAAAATGCCGGTGTCTATGACGCTACTGTCGGCCTCACAGGGGCTGGCCTTTGCGGTTATGCCCATGATTTTTATCGTGGTGGGGGCCGTGTGGCTGTATAACCTAACCGAGTTTTCTAACCGCTCACAGGATTTGCGTGCGGTTTTTTCCAGTATCGGTAAGGCGGACATCCGTATTCAGGCCCTGATTGTGGCCTACACATTTTGTAACTTGCTGGAGGGTTTAGCCGGTTTTGGGGCGCCGGTAGCCATTACCTGCGCCATGCTGGCCACGCTGGGGTTACCCAAGATTAAAGCTGTGCTGCTGTGTTTGCTGGGTAACCTGGTTTATTTGGCTTACGGCGCTATGGCCACGCCGGTGCTCACCGCCGGCCGTATGGGCGGTGTGGATCCTGCCCACATTTCTCTACTTATGGGACGCCTGATTGCCCCCTTGGCACTGGTGGTCCCATTTTTACTGCTGCTTATGCTTGACGGGCGCCGGGGTGTGCGTCAGCTGTGGCCGCTAGCGTTGGTTACCGGCGTTACTTCCGCACTTGGTCATCTTTTTATGCCGCTGCTTTCTTTTGAACTTACCGGCGTGGCCACGGCGCTTTTTACCTTGGCAGCCACCTATATTTTCTTGCTGTTTTGGACTCCGACGACGCCGCCCGAGCAGCACTCTAAAGCTTCCGTTGAGGGCCTAAGCATTAGCCGCGTAGTGCTGGCCCTTACCCCCTACCTGCTGGTGGTAACCCTGATTGCCACCACCAAACTATGGAAGTGGGGGGTGGATTTAGATGCTCTGCTTAAATCCACCGACATCAATATTCCTTGGCCGGGCCTGTATGGGCACTTGCATAACGCTGACGGCAGTGTGAACCAGACCGCGATCTACCAGCTGCCGCTGCTGTCTAACCCGGGCACACCAATCATTTTTACTGCCATTGTGGTTACTGGCCTGTATGCCTGGTATGGCCGCAAAACCCGCTTTGCGTTGCCGGTTTTGCGTTCCCTGGTGGCACTGTGGCACACCATTTCTGGTTTGCGTTACACGCTGCTAACTATTGCGGCCGTGATGGCTTTGGCTTATGTGATGAACTTTTCGGGGCAAACCACCGCTATTGGCGCTGCGTTAGCGTCAACTGGCCATGCTTTCACCCTGTTTGCCCCGATTTTGGGTTGGCTGGGCACTGCCGTGGGTGGCTCTACTACCAGTTCTGGGGCTTTGTTTGGCTCTATGGAGGCTAGCGCCGCCCACGCGGTTGGCACCGACACCGCCACTTTGCTCGCTTCTAACACTGTGGCTGGGGGTATCGGCAAGCTGGTTTCGCCCCAAAACTTGGCGGTGGCAGCCACAGCGGTTGAGGCGCCGGGTATTGAGGCCACTGTGCTGCGTAAGATTGCCCCTTACTCGCTGCTAATGCTGTTGGCGGTGTGTTTATACACTTTTGCCGCCTGTTCGGGCTGGCTGGATTTCTATCTGCCGCATTTTTAAAAAGTATCCCTGGCCGCTTTCACCTCAAGAAAGATTTCCGGCCGGGTATGCGCCCGGCCCAGGCAGGGCATTTGGCCCGGGCAGTAGCTGCATCAGCGCACTGGCTAGGTTGATGCGCCAGCAGGCATAGTCGTGTCCACCGTTGTAAACCATGTCTTTAACCTGCATCCCGGCCTGACGTAGCTGATGGACTGCTTTGGGTTGCAGGGGCGCCAAAATCCATTCTTGACTACCTACCTCTATCCAAGCCCGGGTGCCCGCTAGGGGCGCTTGCCTGGCATCTAGTGCGTTTAGCTCACTAAAGAGCACGTCTTGCCACAGTGATGCCGACTGGCTTATGCCCGCCCCGATTAACTGCGGGTAAGCCACTAGGGTGCGCAGCACGGTTAGCGCCCCTAGACTCTGTCCAATAACTACCCGCTCAGCAGGGTTAGGGCTAATGGCATAGTGGGTTTTGAGCCAGTTAAGTAACGGCCCACTTAAATAGCGGCCAAAATCGCTCTCCCCCAACTCCTGCCAGCGTTGCTCGGTGCCACCTGAATCAATGAACACGATATAGGCCGGGGCGATCAGCCCTGCCTCCATGAGCTGGGCCAGAGCCAGGTGCAGGTGGTGTCGTTTAAGCCAAACTTCGCCGTCAAGTACCAGCAGCACCGGCCAGCTTTGCGCGCGGCCAATCAGGGCGGGGGTGTAAACCCAAATTTGGCGCCCCAGGGTGTCTAAGTCGGCGACGGCGTCGAGCCTGCCCGCGTTGAGCCTGCCCGCATCGGCGTCACCCCTGCCCGCGCCAAGTCTGCCACCATCGAATCTGCCCGCGCCGGCGGCGGCGTCACTAAAGACAGGCCATTCCCCTAGCGGCCAGGCCGGCGCCAGGGGCAGCGACACCACAGACTGCACAAAACCACGCCGATTAGTGCAGGTGACCGGGTTGTGGGGGTCAGGCAGGCCGCCGTCTAAAGCCTGACGCAAACGCACCTGGCTGCCCTGTAACCAAGGCGCCTGGGCGGCACTGAGGGCCGGCAGGAAACAGTAGGAGGCACGCCAATCAGCATCCATGCGGTAGGTCAGGTACCAAGTATCCGTACCGGGCAGTCGCCGCATATAGGAGTCGGCTAGGTTTTTCTCATCCGTAAGCCGGTTAACGAACAGCAACACGCGCTGTGCCGCGCCGCGCCACAGAAAAGTAACCAGGTATTTGCCTTCCTGGGTGGGGTCCGCTTCCAGCAGGGGCGTGGCAGTCACCTGCTGCCACAGCTGTGCTTGCAGCTGGCTGGCCAGTTGCGGATGTTTAAGCAGGCGCTGGTGCACAGCGTCCAGGGTGGGGCTGGTGGCCAGCGGGGCGCGCTGGGGGCGCGGTAGTTTCGGTGGGGTGGGCCTGGTCGACGCCGTCATAGAGCCTGCTTTCTGGGGCGCGGCAGCACTAGTGGGGTGCCGGTTTGGGGATCATGTAAAAGCTGACAGGGCAGGTCAAACACCTTTTCAATCAGCTGTTCGGTGACTATTTCACGCGGGCTACCCTGGGCCACAATAGCGCCTTGATGCATCACCACCAGGTGGGTGGCGTAGCGGAAAGCCAGGGCTAGCTCATGCAGCACGGCTACCACCGTGCGGCCTTGGCGCTGCAAGGCGGCGGCCAACTCTAAAACCTCAACCTGGTGGCTGATGTCTAGGTAGGTGGTGGGTTCATCTAGCAGCAGCACGGGCGTGTCTTGGGCTAGGGCCATGGCGATCCATACGCGTTGACGCTGTCCACCAGAGAGTTCCTCAACCCGGCGGCCAGCTAGGCTAGCCACCCCGGCACGCTCTAGGGCGTCTTGCACGGCGCGCTCATCAGCTGGGGACCATTGACGCAGCAGGCTTTGATGCGGGTGGCGCCCACGCGCCACCAGGTCGGCCACACTGATCCCTTCAGGGGCCTGGGGCGACTGGGGTAGCAAAGCCACCTGCCTGGCCACCTGTTTGGGGCTATAGGAGCTGATTGGACGCCCACCCAGCTCCACCTGGCCACTGCTGGGACGCAGCACGCGAGATAGGGTTTTAAGCAGGGTGGATTTACCGCAGGCGTTAGGGCCCACAATCACGGTGAACTGGCCGCTGGGGACCGCGAAATCGACGCCGTCGAGCACCGGAGCGCCCCCATAACCCACCACCAGGCCTTTACCAGCCAAAGTGACCTGCCCGCTCATATGCCTTTCCTCCACTGCAACACCAAGAACAACACCAAATACAGCCCGCCTAATGTGGCCGTCACCACCCCTACCGCTAGCTGGGTGGGGGCTAGGGCGCGCTGGGCCACAAAATCAGCCACCACCACCAAAGTGGCCCCCATCAGGCCGCTGTTGGTTAGATTCACGCCCGCCGCGCCGCTAGCTCGGCGGGCTAAGTGCGGGGCTGCCAACGCCACGAAAGCAATTGGGCCGGTTACCGCCGTCGCCAAAGCCACCAGGGTTACCCCTACCGCCAGCGCCCCTGAGCGGGTGGCTTGCACGCGCGTGCCCAGGCCGTGGGCGAGCTCATCGCCTAAAGCCAGGGTGCTCAGGGGCCGCGTCAAGCAGGCCAGTGCCGGGGTGAGCACCACTAGAGCCAGAGCCAGCCAGGCTAGCCAGGCCCAGTTAGCGTCATTAAGACTGCCCGCCTGCCACTGGGCGGCCTGCTGGGCGTTAGCTAGTGGGGCGCGCACAATCAGCAGCTTGTTAAGGGCGTGCTCGACGGCGGCCAGGCCGATACCCACTAGCACCAGGCGGTTGCCGGTTATGCCGTTTTTCCAGGCCAGCATATAAACCAGGGCCGCCGCGCCAACGCCGCCTGCAATAGCTCCCAGCGACACCCCCAGCGGAGATGCCCCTACCAAAATGATGGCTACCAGGGCGCCAGTGGCCGCTCCGGTGGTGAAACCAATAATGTCGGGGCTACCCAGAGGGTTACCTGATACTGCCTGGAACAGGGCACCGGACAGGCCCAAGGCAGCTCCAACCAACATGGCGGTGGCAATTCGTGGGGCCCGCACTTGGGTTACAAAGTAACGCGCGTAGCTATCTTCCTGCCCGTAGCCAAAGATGGCGGCACTGACCTGGGCGGGGCTAACTGGGTAGGCACCGGTACTTACGCTGGCTACCGCCACCACGGTTAAAACCACCAGCAGCGTGAAACCCACCGCCAGTGAACGCCTACCCAGCAGCAGCCGGTAGGGGCCCAGACGCAACAGGATTTGCCGGCGCGATTTGAGGGCCGCTTGGGCCGCTTTGCCAATCGCTAGGGGTGCCGCCGGGGCCGCTGATTCGAGCGCCACTTGAGCCGCTGCTTTGCCTAGTTTGGCCAGTCCAGGCTGGTTTGCAGCCGGCAACTGCTCCCCTGGGCGGCTAGTTTCGCCTTTAGTTTCGTCCTGGTTTAGGTTTTTCATAGCGCCGCCACCTTTTTAGTGCGCACCATGGCAATAAAGCAGGGGGCACCAGCCAAAGCCGCCACCACCCCAACTTGTAGCTCTTGGGGGGCAATAATTACGCGCGCTAAAACATCGGCGCCCAGCACCCACACCGGGCCTAGTAGCAGGCTAGCTAAAGCCACCCAGCGCTGATCAGGGCCAAGCGCTGCACGCGCAGCCACAGGAACAGCTAAACCCACAAAAGAAATTGGTCCAGCAGCGGCCGTAGCCGCGCCAGCTAACAGCGTCACTGCCAAGGCGGTAAGCGTGCGGGTAGCTTCCACCCGCACCCCTAAACCTTTAGCAGCCTCCTCCCCCAGAGCCAGCGCGTTTAGGCTAGGCGAAAGCGCCAAGCCCAGCACTATCCCCAAGGCGATTAGCGGCGTCGTCGTCATAGCAATATCTATGCCGCGCCCTTCTAACGAGCCAGCCACCCAGTAGCGAAACTCGTTAAAAGCCTCTTGATCGGCCAAAATAACCGTTTGGGTAAGTGCGCCCAGGGCCGCTGAAACCGCCACCCCCGCCAGCGCTAAACGCACCGGGTTAGCCCCGGCTCGCCCAGTGGCTCCCAGTAGGTATACCGCCACTGCAGCCGTGCCCGCCCCCATAAAAGCCGCCCACATATAGGTGTTAACGCCACTTAAGCCAAACAGGGCCACGCTGAGCACCACCGCCAAAGCCGCGCCCGAGTTCACCCCCAAAATGCCCGGATCAGCCAAAGGGTTGCGGGTAAGGCACTGCATCAGCGCCCCGGCCAGGCCCAGCGCCGCCCCCACACTAAGGCCAATTAAGGTGCGCGGCACTCGCAGCTGCCACACCACCGTGGCGGCGCTAGCTAGCTGCGAATGCTGCTCCGGCTGCACACCCTGGGCCGGTAAGTTGACAGTGTCTGGCCCAAGCCGCAAAACCTGCCACACCAAGGCCGGATCCAAAGCTTTAGAACCCACAAATAGACTCAAAACTATGGCCCCGACCAGGGCTAACAGCGCCAGGCTAAGCGTAAATTTACGTAATTTCATGAGCCTATTTCGTTAGTTCCTGCCAGACACAGCTGCCAAACACAACTCCTCGTAAGGCGCAACCTTTTAAAGCTCAGCCTTTCAAGGCGCAGCCTAATCTTTACGAAACCGGCCTAGCTGAGCAGGTAGCGCTTGACGTCGTCGAGAATGGAGTTCATCAAAATCGCCGAGCCGGTAGAAGTCCAGACGGAGCCATCAACCGGGTAGACGTGCCCAGCTTTGTAGGCCCCCAGTTCCGCAAATCCGGGTACCTGCGCGGCCTGCTGTAAAGCTTTGGTGACGGCGGAAGTGTCGGCGCTACCGCCAGCCTTGGGGTTGGACACTGAGGAGCCACCAAGGAAGCCAAAGAACATGTAGTCGGCGTCGATCTGGGAGATGTTCTCTAGCGAAACCGGCTCGCTGTGCCCGTGACCTTTACGGTCTTGGCTGGCTGGACGCTTTAATCCCAGGTCGTTTAGGGCCACGCCAGCAGGCAGTTCTTTGAGGATCAGCGCAGCTGCTGTGCCCTGCCAGCGGATGATAGAGAAAGTTTTACCGGAGTACTTAGGGGCCAGGGCGCTAGCCATTTCTTTGACCCGCTTGTCGTAGGCGGCCAGTACCTGCTTGCCTTTTTGCTCCTGGTTTAGGGCGTTAGCAATGTTGGTGAAGTTGCTGCGCCAATCACCGCCGGCGTCGCCGGTGTATACGGTGGGGGCGATGGCCCGCAAAGTGGCCAGGGCCTTGGCGTTGTTTTTTAACCCTGTGCCGTCCACCAGGATCAGGTCAGGTTTTTGGGCGCCGATTGCCTCAAAGTTGGGTTGCCCAATGGACCCCATAATCGGGATGTTTTTGGCTTTTTCGCTTAGGTAGTTAGATACGGTTTTTTGGCCACGGCCAGCGACGACGCCGATCGGCTTTAGTCCCAGCGCCAAGATAGCGTCAGTGGTGGGCTCTGACAGGGTTACTACCCGCTTGGGGTTGGTGGGCACGTTAACTGCAGAGCCGTCCACGTTCTTTACGCTACGGCTGGTGGCGGTGGCTGCCGGGCGTGAAGAATTGGCTAGACCGCAGCCGCTAAGAGCGGCAGCTCCCCCTAAACCTACGGCGGTTAGGATGGCACGGCGCGATAGTTCTTTCATTTTCCCTCACTAAGTAGTCTCGCTAAGTAGTTGTGCGTCAGCTGAATTTTGTCAGGTAGCTAAGCCTTAGTAAAGGTAAGCTCAACCATAGAGATTTTTCACGACTTCACGCAGTAAAAATCGAGCTTTACATCACAATTAGCACTATTTACGCAGTTTTTTGCAATTTTGATGCTTGCCTGAATGGTTTTTATTAGCCTAGCCTCACTTAGGGGAACCTAATAGTTTCCTCCTTTTGAGCAAACAATTGACCGGGCTAATGCAAGCCCCTAAACCGCATATAAGGAGCCTACGCATGGCACATTTCTCCATTGCATCGCGCGCCAGCTCACGCACGCTCTCAGCCCTAGCAGTGCTGGCCATGGCCGCCATGCCGGCAGGCGCCGTCGCCAACCCCACCACCACCACCCCTGCGGTAAGCGCGACCACCACTGTTGCCACCACCCCCTCAGCCACCCCTTCCGCCACCCCGCTAAACACTGAGGCTTACCAGGTCACCGGCACTGTGGTACCTAACGGTAACTACCAAAGCGTCGCCAACGCTAAGGGCGAGGTGTTCATTACCGCCTCCGTAGGCCGCCCCCCGATTAAGGAATCCACCCTGGTTAAGGGCCACTATGACGCCTCTGGCAAGTTTGTGATCGACAAGCAGATCACTCCTGCCGCAGCTGCAGATGGTAAGGGTGTTAACGGGGTTTACGGCGTGGCCGTGGACGACGCTAACGGTTACGTGTGGGTTAGCAACACCCGCCAAAACACGGTGGCTGTTTACAAGCAGTCTGACCTGTCGCTGGTTAAGCAGTACCCGGCTAACACCGTCACCCACGCCCGCTCTATGCGAGTAATTGGTGACAGTGTCTACGTAACTGAAGCTGCTCGCGGTAAGGGCGGCGGCATTAAGGTTTTCAACGCTAAGCAGCTTGACGCCGCTCCCACCACCATCGACTTGCCTGAGGGCGCCGTGCCGATGGACTTTGATGTGGATAGCGCCAGTGGTCGCCTGTTCACGGTAGATATGAACCTGAACAAGGCTTACGTGATTGACACCAAGAACGCCAACCAGGTCACCAGCTATGACTTGCCTGGCGCTAATGGTGCCTCGGGCGTGGCCTACGACCCGGCCAACAACCGTTTGTTTGTGGCCAGCCAGAGCTCTAACAATGCGGTGGTTCTAGACCTGGGCACTGGCAAGGTTATTGCCGATATTCCTACCGGCAGCCAGTCCCTGGGCGCTGTCTACTCTAACGGCTATGTCTACGTGGTTAACCGCACCGCCGGCACAGTTAGCGTAATTAACGCTTCGAGCTTGAAGGTTGAGGCTATTTTGCCCGCTGGCACTAACCCCAACCACCTGTCGGTTAACCCTGACGGCAACGTGAATGTGGTGGATAAGGCCGCCAGCAACAACCAGATCTTCCGCATTGCCCGCAAGGGGGCTACCCCGACGCCGACCACTCCGGCGCCGGCGCCTACTGACAGCCCCACAACTGCGCCCACAGCAACCCCGGCGCCTACCAACCCGGCTAGCCCCACGGCTGCACCCACTACCCCCGCTAGCCCCACCGCTAAGCCGAGCGTTCCGGCCTCACCGGCTCCTACCAGCCCGACCAAGCCCAGCGCCCCGGCAACTGCGCCGGTAACTATTACCCCGCTGCCGGGTAAGGACACTGGCGCTCCGCTGCAACCCAAGGGCGCCGCTAACCAGGCTGAGGGCGGCCGCCCGAGCCTGGCTAAAACTGGCGCAAGCAGCATTGTGGGCCTGGCTGCGCTGGCATTGATCGGCGCTGGCGCCTTTATGCTGCGCTCACGCCGCCGCGCCTGAGCTGACCCATGTCATTGGCCCGGCACTAGTGCCACCCTAGCGCGGCGTCAAAACCAGCACTAAAGGCGCATTACAGCACCACTAGACGTTGGCCAGCGAATCACCTGTTTCGCTGGCCAACGTCACACTTCTTAAACCACTGGGGGGTCGAAGCTTTGCTTCGACCCCCCAGTTACACTTTGGTTTATTTACTACATATCCAAAGCTTCTTTATTGCTTTGCTAGTAGTTTGCCTAATGTTTAGGTGTTTAGCACAGTAAACCTTCGCGTTGGGCCTGGGTTAGCAGAGCCGGGCGGCTGGTTTCTTCCATGCCGTTGTTGGCGCAGGTTTGACGCCCTAGCGATGTATACCTATTCACTGTGGCTACAGTCAGGCCCAGTGCGTTAGAGGTTTCCTTGGCGGTGTGTCCCTGCGCATAGGAAAGCAGCACGTCACGGCGGCGTCCCTGCAGGTTATCGGTGATGACATAGTCGATGTAGGGGCGCACCTGCACCCACGAAACCGGGCTTAAGCGCCTGCCAGTGGCCACTTCCAGCACCGCGCGACGCAGCTCAGATCCGGACACACACCGAGTAAGCACGGCCTGCACGCCTAATTCACATACACTGCGCAGCAAATAGGGCTGTTCTGAGCTTTGATATGCCACTACTGGCACTTTAGCTTTTGCAAGCTGTTCTACTTGCTCAATAACTTTATCGGTGCGCTGCGCATCTAAATCAACAACTGCTACATTTACGCGACGCTGATTTAAACCTAGCTGCGCAATATCGTTGAGATAAATAATCTGATTAGTTTGCGCCACTTTAGCTAAGGCCGCGTACAGACCTAAACGTAATACTTCGCAGTCACCAATGATAGCGATGCTATAGCGCTCAGATTGCCGAGATGGCACATATAGATTAGCCACCAGCTTCCCTCCAAACTGCGTGCCAATACGATACTAGCGCGACATAACCCAGGCAGTATTGCAACGCTATCGCAGCAATTCCTTGATGCGCACCCTACTGCGGATTAGATAAAACCAACTATGGAACGTAACAGTAATACAGAGTTTAAAGCTTGCTAAATTCTAAAAAATTTAATTCTTGCCAGTTAAAACCGGCGTATAGCAATATTACTTCAGAAACGCCTCCATTGGCTGAAAATTTAATCACGGTTCTATTACAGTTCACTGAAAAGTTTCTAGGCATTTGCCTGGCATTTCATGGGCATTGCCTGTATTTGAGTGTATAAGCAAATGCGACCGCCGTAATTAAATTACCGCAGTCGCACAATTATGCATAGCTTTTGCAAGCTTTTTACCCGAGCTGGCTGGGGAAGGCCGCAAACATTGATTGCGCCGCCTCCAATTCAGAGACTTCCAGCTCCAAGTTATCTACCAAAGACTCCAGCGCCGACATCACCTCAGGCACCTGCGCTGAGCTAGTAAATAGCACTCGCGCACACAGGTCATTGCCGTGTTGGCGCCAAGCGTAGAAACCAGTTAGGCGCAAAGAGTGGTGACCGACGTCGTCGCCATCAGAAAAAGCCCCCAGCGAGCGGTAAACCACTTTCCCGCTAGCCAGTTTGTGCTCCTCAGCCCGGGTAGGCCCCTGCTGCCCCTCCCCCACGGTGATCAGCTCAGTCAAAGCCTGGGCCTCATCGCCCTTAGACGGGTAGGCGTACAGGTCCAGTACAGCTGGTGCCAGCAGCTGCGAGGGCAGGTACAGGAAGCGCGCGAAGGCCTCCTCATCTGCAGGCAGGCGGTCAATACGGGCCACCATCTCCATAAACGCCTGCTGTACCCCAGCGTCGGCATAGACGGGGGCGGCCTGGAGCTGGTCCACCCAGCCGGGCTCTACATAAACCCAGTTGCCGTCAGTTTGGGCGCTCCAGTTCATGGTTGCATCCTCAGACTGCGGGCGACGGCGTCGTACAGGTGCAGCAGCGAGGTGGCCAGCTGGTCGTGCTCGGGGCTTGAGGGCAGGTTGATGTAACCGGTTAGGGTCACGATCGCCTCGGTGACGTCCGGGTTAGCCAGGAAGTAGGTGATCTGCCGCGACACCATCTTCTGTGGCACCTCGGGCAGCTGCACGTTGAGCTCCTGGTTTACGGCCTCAGCGGTGGAGCGTAGTAGGTCCTCGCCGTCACGTAGGGACATGGTGCGCATGACGACGCTGTGCCCGTCCTCGATCACCTCGGCTTGGCCGTTGTCACGGCCGATGGCGAGCATGGCGTCCATAGGGGCGACGTCGTCGGTCAGTGGTAGCGGCACCACGAACATGGAGGCACCGGTGAGCACCCCGGCGGTAGGCTCAACTTCCACCAGGAAGTTGGTGGCGCCCGCCTGCTTGAGGGCCTCGGCCTGGGAGCGGAATTGACGGTCGATTAGGTCGCGTACCTGCTCCGTCTTACCGCTTTGCCCCAGGTAGGTCATGAAGCGGTCACCAACCTGACGGGTCTGCTCAACTAGATCGCCGTTCAGATCAATATCAGCCCAGTTACCCGGGACAATGTAACTAACTTTCATGAATAATCCTCCATGTTTTGCGCGTCTAAGTGCGCGTCAAAGCCTCAATAACCGGCAGCTAAGCCTACTCGCCACCAACAAGGCCTCTCTTATAGCCATGCAGAATTTCTGCACCGCCTTGGATCATGCCTCCGACAGCTTCACCCGTACCTTTAGCTACGCCACCTACAAAGTCGCCAGTAGCTTGCGCAGCGCCTGCAGCGGATTCACCCGCTGCACCTACATAGTCGCCACGGTTCCAGGCATTAGCAGCTCGTGCACCACTAGTAGCAAGGTGTTGAGTGGCGTCATTAACCCCCGAAGTTATATCTGCACTACCTTGCGCAGCACCGCCGACAATTGAGGCAGTGCCGCTGGCAATACCTTGCTGTACATATGCACGACCTATGTTGGTAGTAGGTGTCCCTGAGGCTGCAATATGGTTTGCTTTAGGGTTCTCATATTGGGCATCCAATGGCCCATACAGATAGTCCATATGATGGTAATCAATAGGATTATGAGGCGAGATCTTTGTGATGAAATCAGCCTGAACTATGTGACGCTCGCCATATGCACGTGGAATACTTTTATCCCTGAACGTTAACGGATTAGCATGCATATCATCTTGAAAATTATTCAGCGGGTCTAACTCATAGCTATAAGCTTTAACATTAGACCCGTCCATGGGCGCCTGGGCATCATAGCCAAAGTTATCTATACACTTACCCCGTGCAATTGCCTGACTGGTCTCTGAAAGACCAGCAGCATTAAAGGTTACCGCAGCCCCTCCGGTAGCCAGAGCAGCAGCTGAGGCCAGCTCACCACCCAGCGAGTGACCAGTAAAATCAACGTTTTCACGACCCACCGCTTGAGCTAGCTTGGTAGACAGGTTCATAGCGTCTTCAACTTGATGAGATACACCCGCAGCACCTTTTACATCAGCTGCAACATCTTTTAATCCTTCCACAGTAAGGCCGAGCTCAGTGCCACGAAAAGCCACCACATACTTACCATCAGCATTCTGGTAAACACTTGCCTGCATACCATTTGCAGTGTCTAGCTCAGACGGGTCAATCCCTAGCTTCTTCAGCTCCTCAGCATCAACCTTGCGCCAACCATCAGGGATCGGGTCGCCAGTTTCATAAGCCGCCTGAGCCAGACGCGCATAGTCCGCGTCACGCCCAGCTTCACCCTCACGCGGCTTACCATTGTAAGGATCCGAGCCGGAGCCACCGCTTCCGGATTTAGCTATTGAACCTACACCTTTAGCCCCACTAATTGACCCATTAACTGCAGAAGCCTTCTCCTGCTCATCAGCCTGCTGGTTCAAACTGGTGTTACGCTCACGTAGAGAGTCCACCACATTACGCACCAACACAGTTAAGTTGGAATCCCAGTCAGACTTGAACGCATCAGCGTCTTCACCTACCCAGCCAGCACTGTGCAGCTGCCCATTAATAGTGTTCACAACGTCTTCAAGTGAAGTCGCCTTGTCACCAAACAACTGCGCTAAAGCACGTAACTGCTCAACATCAGCACCAACACTAGCCACGAGCAACCCTTCCTAAACAAATTCACGATGCACTGTAGCCACAGTGCACTTACATCTGCCCTCAAATTACCCTGTTAGCGTTAGGTAGCCCTATGGGGACAAAACCCCACTAGTCCCCAGGCCAAGAGCACTTTGAAAGTAGGGTTGCTAATCTTGTGCCTACTCGCCGCCGAAAATGGCTTTCTTGAGTCCGTGTATAGCTTCCCCAGTACCCTTGACCGTACCGACCACCACATCGCTGGCGCCCTTAACCGCACCAACCGCAACGTCACCCACAGCTTGTGCAGTACCTGCAGCGGTTTCCGTGGCGGCACCTACATAGTCGCCACGGTTCCAGGCTTGGCCGGCGCGGTCAAGACCGGAGTTAAAGTGCTGTCCGGCGTCATTAAAACCAGAGCCTACGTCATTGACCCCATTGGCGATACCGTTACCTACTTCGCCGATACCGTTAACGATTCCCGTACCCACATTTCCAATAGCTACAGTGGTGGTGGGCCTACCGGAAGCAGCGATATGGTTCGCGCTGGGGTTGTCGTATTGAGCGTCTAGAGCCCCATACAGGCGTGCCATCTCATGGTTATAGCCAAAATCATGAGGATCTGCGCCTTCACTGGCAGGAATAATATGGCGTTCACCGTATGCACGCGGAGCAATCAAGTCCGCATGACCAAGTAGCCCAGAATCATGTGCCATATCTTGCCCCCCATTAAGTGGGTCATAGGCATAGCAATAGGCTTTAACATTAGAGCCGTCCATGGGGGCCTGGGCATTAAAGCCAAAGTTGTTTATGCAGTTAGCTCGCGCGATAGTTTCACTGGTAACTGAGAGCCCCGCAGCGTTAAAGGTTACTGCTTTCCCACCGGTAGCTAATGCTCCAGCTGAGGCTAGTTCACCACCCAGCGAGTGACCAGTAAAATCAACGTTTTCACGGCCCACCGCTTTAGCCAATTTAGTAGACACATTTATTGCATCCAACACTTGAGGCGATGTAGCGACACCGCCCGCAATATCATTGGCAATATCCAAAGCTGCTTGTCGGCTAGGCTCAGTGCCACGGAAAGCCAACACATACTTACCGTCAGCATTTTGGTAGATAGTGGCCTGCATACCATTTGCAGTGTCTAGCTCAGAGGGGTCAATACCTAGCTTCTTCAGCTCCTCAGCATCAACCTTGCGCCAACCATCAGGAATCGGATCGCCCTCTTCATAGGCCGCCTGAGCCAGACGCGCATAGTCTGCGTCACGCCCAGCTTCACCCTCGCGCGGTTTGCCGTTGTAAGGATCCGAACCAGAAGAACCATTTGCAGCTTTAGCAGCTGAACCTGCCCCAGCTGTACTCGCAGAGCCATTAACAGCGGAGGCTTTCTCCTGCTCATCAGCTTGCTGGTTAAGGTTAGTGTTGCGCTCACGCAGAGAGTCCACCACATTACGCACCAAAGCGGTCAGGTTTGAATCCCAATCAGCCTTGAACGTATCGGCGTCCTCACCTACCCAGCCAGCGCTGTGTAGCTGCCCATTAATTGAGCTCACAACGTCTTCAAGTGAAGTCGCCTTGTCACCAAACAACTGCGCTAAAGCACGTAACTGCTCAACATCAGCACCAACACTAGCCACGAGCAAGCCTTCCTACACAATTTTCACTGCGCGCCACTGAGGCAACGCAATAACAACTGCACCCAAATTACCCTGTTTAAGCGAGCCTATGGGAGCAAAACCCCACTAGTGACTCAACTCAGATCCACTAAAAGCAGGGTCTTAGCTTTCTACCGAGCGCTCAGGAATCTCCACAAAATCGGTGGGATATTGGGTGCTCAGCTGGGGCAGTTCAGGCAGGTAATTTATGGGGCTAGCGCCATCACCAAAAACATGCACGCCCTGCTGCCCAAACTTGCCGCTCGCGCCGATCCCGCTGACTGCAAAACTGCCACTCGAACCGCTTATACCGGCATCCTTAAAACTGCCACTTGAGCCGGTTACGCCGGCACCACCAAAACTACCGCTCGAACCACTTATACCGGCATCCTCAAAACTGCCACTTGAGCCGGTTACGCCGGCGCTACCACTGCCACCGGCACCGCCGAAGCTACCGCTCGATCCGGTTACGCCACCGGTGCCACCAAAACTACCGCTCGAACCGGTTACGCCGCCGCCATAGCTACTCCCGACGGCGCCACCAGCGCCACCACCAGAAGCCTGCTCCTGCTCATCAGCGTTACGGTTTAGATCCCAGCCAGCTTGCGCCAACGCCTGCGCCGCATTGCGCAGTTGCGGGGCCAAAACACTATCCCAGTCATCCTTGAACTTATCGCCGTCGCTGCCCTGCCAATCCGTAGCAGAAACCAAGGCTTTTAAAGCCAAGTTGACGTCGTTATCCAGTACCTGAGATTTGTTGTTGAAAGTCTGTGCCAGTTGCCGCAGACTCTCAACGTCTGCCCCATAAAGCGCCATAGAAACCCCTCAAACGGTAGTGTTAGAAAAGTTCTTTTAAAAAAAATCTTAAGCGAAAGTTAGGGCCGAGGCGCTTAAAGCACCTCGGCCCCACTTTTAACACGCTAGAAGCCAATCAAGGCTGCTGCGATCAGTGACCAGAAGCCTGCTCCTGCTCGTCAGCGTTGTTGTTAGCGGTGGTCTGAGCCTGACGTAGGGCGTCAGCAACGTTGCGCAGCTGGGAGGACAGGGTGCCTTCCCACTCGCTCTTGAACTGGTCGGCGTCGGTACCCTTCCAGTCAACGGACTGGACCTGGCCGGAGATGGTGGAGATTACGTCCTCGACGGTCTGAGCCTTCTCACCGAACTGCTGCGCAAGTGCCCGTACGCCCTCAATGTCCATACCTAGGAATGCCATGGTATTTCCTTTCATGTAGTAGCTAAATTCCGTGCTTCAAGCCGGAACCTTTCGACAAGAAAATAATGCAACCTATCGCCACACCCAACAATGGGGACCAATCCCCCTACCAGCCCGGTTAAGTAGCAATTGCTTGCAAAACCGCCACTATCTGGGCTTTAACTAGCCACAATTTGCACCTTGACAGCCTTGGCAGCACTGATCCAGTACCCGCGTCCAGGCACCATTTCCCCACGCTGGATGCGCGGAGTGGGGGTGCGCAGCAGGGTTTCGCCGTCGCCCGTATCAGGCTGAATCAGCAAACCAGTACGCGAATTCTTAATCTCTGCCAGCATCGGCGAGTAACCAGACCAGCCGGAAGTCTCACCCTCAGCAATCACCAAGTGACCGCTACGCTTAGCCTGCTTAACCGCCGCCAACAGGTCTTTTTCAACCGGCGTGCCCACAACTTCGGGGTAGTGCTCCACTACCAACACCAGCAGCGGGTGATTGTCGGGGGCCTGCATAGCAACATAATCCTTGATTTTCTCCAGGCCCTCCTTGATCTGCTCGTCGCCCACCATGGTCAAATCCCACAGCCCAGCCACATCGGCCAAAGCCGAGCGACGCGGAGAAATAAACACCCGGCGCACCTTGGGATCCCACTGCTTCAGGGAGCCAGCCAACCAAAGCAGCGCCGACGTCGTCGCCGCCTGAGGCGGACCCGCCACCATCATGGCCCCAGTAGGCACAAACGTGGCCGGATCCAGATCCTGCGAAGCCATACCCAGCACCGGCCAGCCCTGGTAAACCTTAGGCAAGTCAGCTTCGCTAAGCTCAGTGGGCAGGTTAGCGATAGCCTCCGGCTTGACGCGACCTTGACGGCTCAGGTACTTACCGAAAGCCTCAATGAGCTGGGCCTGGGCCATCTCATTAGAAGAGTCACCCATAATCGCCAACTGCATTTCACGCCCGTCACCCATAATCATGGCGCGCCCAGGCGGGCTAGCGGGGCTGAGCACATCCTTGGCCACACCAAAGTTGATGTAGTCATCCATATTGGATTGACGCAGCACCACCTTCATCAAGAAAGCAGACAAAACATTGCCGCGATAAGGCGTAGTCCAGTCACAGGTGGCCGCCACGTGCACGCCCACACTGCGTCCATCAGTCAAAATACGCTGCAAAATATCCAGGTTAGCGGCGCCGTAAACAGTCTTCTCATATTCACTACGCATCGCCCCCAAACCGTCAAGCAGCAGCAAAATTCGGTGATCATTGGTGTGACCACTAATGCGCTGATAGTCGCTGAGCGTGGCCGCACTGGCCGCCGTAAACCGGTCGGTGCGCTCATCAATAATGGAGCTGAGCTTACGCAGCAAACGCTCCACACCTTCAGAGTCATCGCCAGAAACAATCGTGCCCACACTGGGCAGCTTCTCCAGCACCTTCAAAGAGGCCCCGGCAAAGTCCATGCCGTAAATATCCACCGCACCCGAGCGCGGAGTAATAGAGGCCGCCAAAGCCAAACTACGCAGCGCCGTCGACTTGCCGCTACCGGCAGCCCCAAAGAAACAAATATTGGAGTCTTTCTCAGGTAGGAAGTAAGCCGGCACCTGGCTTTGATGCACCGGATCATCCACCACGCCCAACACCAGTTTGGTGTCGCGCCGCTGCGGCAGACGGTTAAGGTCATAGGCGCTAGCCAACTCATCGAGCCACGGTTTACGCGGCACCGGCAGGCCCGCAATGCGCGCCGCCTGCCCCACCGTAGCCACCACGCGGTCAATATCCTTATCGATACTGCGCCCGCTGGTTTGCACCTTAGCCACCTGCCAGGGGTTAAGCGCCCCGAAAGTCATCTCATCGACGCTCACCGAAGCGCCGGTAGCCTGCGCGCTGGTACGCGCCCCCGGGTAGGCCGACTGGAACGGGGTAATACGCCCCGGCCCGGTCTTAGCCGCCCCGCGTCCAGGAATTTCCGGCGGGAAGTGGGCGGCGATCTTCTCCCCCAGCACGTCTTGGGAGTCAGACTCGTCGGCCATACGCAGCGCCACACGCAAGTTAGTGTTAGCGCGCAGGTTGTCTTTAATGACGCCGGCGGGGCGCTGGGTGGCCATGATTAGGTGCAGCCCCAGCGAACGGCCACGTTGGGCGACGTCGACGACGCCGTCAACGAACTCAGGCACCTCACCTGCCAGGGCCGCGAACTCATCAACCACAATAATCAGCGACGGCGGGCACTCGGGGTCACCGGATTTTTCCAGCTCAGCCAGGTCTTTTTTGCCCTTTTCGTTAAGCAGGCGCTCACGGTAGTGGATTTCGGCGCCCAGCGAGGTCAGGGCGCGGCGCACCATGGCGGGTGAAAGGTCGGTCACCAAACCCACGCAGTGTGGCAGGTGGGTACAGGCAGCGAAAGCTGAACCACCCTTATAGTCCACAAACAGGAAGGTAAGGCGGTCAGGTGAAACCGCCTGGGCCATACCCAACACCCAGGACTGGAGGAACTCACTCTTACCAGCACCGGTGGTACCACCCACCAGGGCGTGGGGACCGTGCACGCGCAGATCCAGCGCCAAGGGGGCGTCAGCCCCCTGCCCTACCAGGGCGGAGAGGGAGACGGGCCGGTCCATGGGCACAGTCTTGGTGCGGTCAATGATGGAGTTAGTGGCTTGCCAACGGGCCACCTGAGCGGAGGCGTCGTCGGCCAATTCAGCGCCGGTAAGCGAGATGAAACTAATCGAACGCGGCAGGTCAGAGTCGTCATCCACGGGCACACCCGCATCCACCATGGGCGACATGTGCTTAGCTAGCGCCCGCACTTGGCTTAGCCCCAGGTTTTCGGGGCGCACATTGGTGGCGTTAACGCTGCGACGTACAAAACCCACAGTGGACTCTTCACCAGACACCATCAGGTAGGAGCGGCAGGCGGCGGGCACCTGGCTGGCAGATTCAGCCACCCAAATCACGTGCACGCCCACATCCGGGCCGCTCTCTACAATACGGTTAAGTCGGGCCTGATCCACCTGGGATTGATCAACAATCACCACCACGTCGGGCACATGCAGGGCGTCTTTTTCTTCAACTGTAGGGTTGAGCGGGCCACGCGGGCGTGGGCGGGTCTGCAGGCGCTGGAAAATAATTTCTTCCAGGTGCGAGACCAGCGAGGCACCCACCGCCGCGTCAGCCGCTAAATGCAGCTCCCCTAGCGGCGAGAACGGCGAGGCAGTGTGGGGTAGCCATTCAAGCCAGTCCCAGCGCGAACGCCCAGCCGGGTCGGTTAGGCAGGCCACCACCAGTTCAGCGGGCGAGTGCATACACACCAGCTGGGTGATTACCGCGCGCGCCACCGGGTCAATGTCTGCGCGCAGCCCGCTAATACCAAAAGCCCCGTCTTGGCGCAGGTTAACCACAATCGGCACGTCGTCGATCATGGCGTATTGGGCGCGCAGGGCCGCAATGGTGGAGAGGCACTGGGGTAGGCCGTTTTTGGCTTCCTTATCTTTTTCCATCCGGGCCACGGGTAGGTCTGTGCCCAGGCCGATACGGATCTGCATAAATTCGGGGTGCTCAGGGCGGCGCGACCACAGCAGCGGGCCCCCCATTTCGGCGTGGCGCACAATGGCTTCAATGGGCGGGTATTGCTGTTTGCGCACTTCGCGTTCGTTAGCAAATACCTGCTCAATGTGTTTTTGGGTTTCTTTAATTGAAACCTCAAAGGCTTCTAGCTGCTCTTTAAGGGCGCGTTTACGCCGCCACTTGCCGTCAACCCACATACCACCCATCATCATGGGGCTCATGCATACGAACATGAGCGAGTAGGGGTTGTGGGTCACCGAATACATCATCAAACCCATAAAGGCCGGCGCCAGCATGGCGATAAAGGGCAGCGGGTTGGGGTTTTGCTGGGTGGGGGCCTCAGGCAGTTTAATTTCTACTGCCGGGGTGCGCGGCACTACGCGCGGGGTGCGGATGAAGTTAATGCCGGCGCTTCCGGCGGCGTCGGTGGCGCTTAGGGTGGTGGTCACCAGGGCCACCTTCACCTCAGATTTACCGATTTTGACACTGTCTAGGGGCCCCAGCTTTAGGCGCTGCACCCGCTGGCCATTAACGACGACGCCGTTGGAGGAGTTCAGGTCACGTACTTCTACTTCGGTGCCTACTACCACCCGCATATGCTGCTTGGAAACCATCGGGTCGCTAAGGCTGACATCTACATTGTCGTCGCGTCCCACCAGGTTGGAGCCCTCATAGAGCGGGAAAACCCGGCCCCTGTCAGGCCCTGAAACCACCGACAATACGGCCACATGCTCGCCGGCCACATTGGTGTCTGCCGGGTTTTGCATTAGGGAGACTTTAGCGCCCGAGTGCAGCCCGGAGTCTTCCAGCAAGGTGTCGCTAGTTAGAGCGCGGGCACGCCCACGCCCGGCGGTGTCAATAATGTTGATAGAGACCGTGGCCGGATCTATGGCCTGGCCGGCTTCACTTGGCCCAGCACTAGCCAGTGCGGCAGCTACGTCCCCTACCGTCGCGGTGGCGTCCGTGGTGATTTGCAGGTTATGCGAGCCGTCGCCGCGCAGTAGGTTAAGACGTAGTTTCATTCGTGGGCACCATCTAATAGGGGAAGGTCTTCAGGGGTTACCAGGCGTGAGGACAGGGCGTATTCCACCAGCTGCACGCGCCGGTGGGAGGCGTGGGAGCCAGCCCCGCCACGCATCCCCTTAACGCCAGCCCGGTCAAGCTTGTCGCAGACATTGTCTAGCTTGCGGTTGAAACGGGTGATACCCCAGCCTAGGCGCGCGGCGGCGTCGACGTTACGCGGCAGGGAAACCGTGCCGGTACCAGCCCTACGCAACCATGGCTCAGCCAAAGACAAAATCAGTAGCTTTTGGCTTTCGGTGAGCACCACCATACCCATAGTGGCCTGGCCGGTGTCGCTATCTGCCTCAGCAGCCTCAGCTTGCGCCGGCTCACGGTTTTCATAGGAGGGGCAGGGCACTTCCGCCAGGATCTCATAGGTGGTGGAGCCGGCGCTGAAAACTACCGCCATCTGCCCAAACACCATGGGCACGCGCACCCCGGGGGTAACCCAGGCACGTGAGGCCCCAGCCATGTCGGCCACGGTGGCCCCCAGACGCGAGCCCTGGTTATGCACCCACCATAGGCCGTTTTGGAATTCAAACACCAAGAATTTGCGGTGCAGGAAGGGGTTGTCACTTAAAGCTAGGTCGCCTTCACGACCCACCGTGAAGCTTTGAGTGGGCTCAACCCGATAAATTTCTCCAGCGAAATCGATTACCAAGACATCTTTGCCGGTTTCGTTGTCGTCGGGCGTGGGCGCTACGCTCATGGTTTTACCTTCCTGTCTACGCGTTTAATAGGTCTTTTATGCAATTGGGTAGCGTGGGCCGGGCGCGCTTAGTGAGCTACTGGCTAGCCGGGGTGTCGATGCAGTCAATGACTGGTTCTGATTCACGCCCCGCCTTGTCACGCGCGACTATCTGCACACAGGTACGCGGCGGCGTTGGCTTTAGCGTAGCGCGGTGGGCGCTAGTTTCCTGCAAGCCTTGCGGGGTCTGAGATTTTTGTGGAACCCCAGAGTTAGTGACGCTGTAGAGGAACGTGGCGTTTGTGGCTTTATAGTCCCAAGTGGCCTCCACCTGCCCGTTAGCGTAGCTCAGCTTCAGGTTGGTGACAGGCTCAAGGTAGCCATTCACATCCGGATCCATGGGCGCAGCAGTGCCTGCGGTGGTTAGTGCCGGTTTGGGGTTAAGCCCGCCACGCTGTAGGCCTCGGTAGGCCGCAAAAGCTATTACGCCTATTAATACCACTACTAAGGCGCTGATCAGCAGGGTTTTTAAGGATACGCTGGAGCCGTCTTGCGCTGCGCTAGCGGCCAGGGTGGAGCCAGGCGCCTCTGGTGAGCCCTGAGGTGGCTGGTTTGCGCTGCCCGCCAGGCCGCCCGGGCCGACGCCGCCGCTTTGGGGGCCGACGTCGCCCGCTCCCGCCGCAGCTGGGGCGCCGGTTTGGGGATTGAAGGGGCCACCCGGGACAGTTCCTGGACCACTCACGCCTGACAAGGCCGGATAGCCCGTGCCATAACCAGAACCGGTATTGGCGCCGGGACTGGCCGCAGAGCCCAGGGTTGTGTTGCGGTTAAAACCAGAAGTGTTACCGGTAAAAGTGCGCGCGTCGGCTGGAGACTGGTGGGCGTTGGGGTAGAAAGTGCCCGAGTGGCTACCTGAGCCGAGCGAATCGCCCCAGCTATTGGCGCCGGCAGTGTTGATACGGGCGTTGGTGTCGGCGGTGCGGCCAGTGTTTTCAGGAGAAATGGACACTACCGGACGCAGCCGGGTGGCGTCGTCGTCGCTGCCATCAGCAGCAATTACGGGCTGGTCCTCCCACACGTCAATATTGGTCAGCGGCAAGCCCAAAGAAGACTGGATTTGACGCAAAGCCCGCGCGAACGCCATCGCCGAAGCAAAGCGATCCGAGGGGCGCTTAGCCATGGCGGTAAACAGTACCCGCTCTAGCGCGGCAGGCACGTCATTGCGGCCAATGGGGGCGATAGAGCCGTGGTGCAGGCGTTTAAGAATAGAGGCCGGGTCATTGTGTGCACCCGGGGTCATATCCACATGCGGAGGCCTGCCCGCCAGCATGGTGTAGGTGGTGGCAGCTAGTGAATAGACGTCAGAAGCAGGTGTCAAAGGCCGGTTAAGCTGCTGCTCAGGCGGCGCCCAGTAGGGAGAAAACGCCGAATCAACCTGATCGGCGGGAGTGTCTTGACTGATAGCAATACCAAAGTCAGTCAAAACCGGGTGCCCAAAGGCGGTAAGCAAAATATTGGCCGGTTTAATGTCGCGGTGCAGATAGCCGGCACGGTGGATAGTTTCCACAGCGCCAGCAATCTTAATGGTGATCTCCAAAGCCTGCTCCACCCGCATTGGTGAAGTAGTAGAAAATCGTTTGCCCAGGTGAGGCGGTGGGCAATACTCCATGGTGAGGTAAGCACGCCCATCGCGCAGACGCCCGGCGGCGTACAGTGAAAGCACCGCCGGGTGCGCCCCGAATTTGGCCATCAGGTCAGATTCGGCCTGGAATTTTAGTTTTTGGGCTGCGCTGGCCCCCGAACGGATTACTTTAACCGCAACTTCACGCCGAGGCATGTCTTGGCGGTAAAGAAAAACGTCCGCGAAACCACCCGCACCGAGGAAGCGGATAAACTCCGCCCCCTCCAGGTGCGGGCCCACAGGTTCACGCAGCCTAGCAGCCATCAGGGCTCCACAGACAGAACTACACCGTCACCCAGGTCAATCCGGTCGCCGTAACGCAGCAGCTCACGCTGACCGCCGCCCAGGCGACGCGGCAACTGGCCTTCACGCAGCAGGTAGGTGCCGTTAGTGGAGTTCAGATCCTCCAAGTTCAGCTCCCAATCATCAATGTTGATGCGGCAGTGAGACTTGGAAATGGACTTGGTGGGGCTAGCCACCGCCATCAGGTGCACGCCAGTGCCGGGTGCAGCCTTGGGCAGGCGGCCCACAATGACGTCGGCGTCTAGGGTTACCGACCCGCCGGTGGAGGCCACCAAAGTGCCCAGGCTGGGGCGCTTTACGTGGACAATCTTGCCGTTTAGTGCCCCACCGCAGATGCGGCAGGAGCTGGCGTGCACCGGGTTGGGGTGACCGTTGACGCAGTTAATTGCCAGTACTTCAGGGCCGTCACTGTCTGCGTTGGCACTGTCAGCTACGGGCGGCGGCGGTGCCTGCACACCACCGGTGGGGACAGCAATGGTGTAACCATCGTGCGTCCAGGGGGTACCGGGGGCCACGTCCAGTGCGCCGGTGGGGGCCTGCACACCGGGTAATGGCACCGCATTACCTACAGGGTTGATCTGGGTGGCTTGTGCCTCTAGCGGGAGCTCAGCGGATTGGGTTCGGGGATTGGGAACCGGATCCGACCCCGCAGTGGCGGGGTCACCACCAAAAGGGGAGGAGCTAAAGGGATTGCCCTCGTTGATACCCTGGATAGGTCCGGTGGGTTCCGCTTTTTTCTCCCCCTTTCGGCGTGAGAAGTCCAAGCCTTCGCCTTGTTCAAAGTTGAACTCCAGGCCTGAGGCCTCATCATCGCGCAGTTCACGCACAGCGGCGTTTTCTACATCCACCCCAATGGTTTGGCCGTAAAGGTGGCCAAAGTACTGGTCTTCGGGGTTTTGCTGGCTCTGAGGTGCGGCAGGGGCCGCCGGGGCAGCCGTAGCGCGGGCAGCGCGATCGTCAGCAATAACCAGTTCACCAGAGTTCGCCGGGGCGCTAGGAGCAGCCAGAGGGGCACTGGGCGCCACCACCGGGGCGCTAGGAGCTGCTAGCGGGGCGCTAGGCACAGCCGGGGCGCTGTAAGCCGCCGGCTCCTGGAAGTTAGCGCCAGGAGCTAGCGGGGCGCTAGGCACAGCCGGGGCGGCGGGCACAATCTCAGTGGGGACCGTAGCCGGGGCGTCATCCATACGGTAGTTGGCCGCCGGAGCTACCGGGGCGCTGTAAGCCGCCGGTGCCGGAGCCTGGTTCTTGGCTGCGCTTGAGCCGCCCAGCATAGCGGCCAAAGCTGCAGCAGCCCTGGAAACCTTGGGTTGAGACGGAGCGCTAACAGGCTCTGGGCTAGGAGCAGCCTCGCTGATTTCCGCACTGGGGGCAGCCGGGGCCGGCACCGGGGCGGCGTCAGCGGGCACATCCAGCAAGCTAGTGGGGGCATTGGCCTCAGCTGAAGCGGCTGAAGTAGCAGAGCTGGCCTGGCTAGGCAGGTCAGCAGCTACCGGGGCGGCGTGCGCACCGCTAGGAGCCGACGACGGCGCCGAGCTGATTGCCTCAAAATGCTCAGTGGCCGGGGTTTGGGCTACCGGGCTGGGGGCAGCGGGACTAAAGCTAGCTGGGCTGGGTGCAGCCGGGCTAGCGGTGGCGATCGATAGATCCAGGTTTTGGCCAGGCACCAGCTCAGCTGCCAGTGAAGCACTAGCTGCCACCGGGTTGGGTGCGGGCACGGCCGGTAGCTGCGGGCTGGGTGCGGACAGTAGTTCCACACTGGGCGCAGCCGGACTGGGAGCAGACGGCAACTGCGGGCTAGGCTCGCTAAGCGCACTAACCGCAGCGGCGGCACTAGCCTCAGCGGCGTCAGTCTCCGGGGAGGGCACGCTAGGCAGCAGGCCGGCTACCGGCTGGGAGCTGACCTCGCTGATAGGAGTGTCCTCTAGCAGGCTACGGGCCGCTGAAGCTTCAGCGGCGCTGGGCACCACCGAGGCGGGGCTGTAAACCGAGGCGGCGCTACCGGCGCTGTAGCCAGAGTAAGCCGAAGCTACAGACTGTGCCGACCGCGTCGCCGGCGCGCTGGCTGCGCTGACTCCGCTGGCTGCCGAGTTTGAACTGTAACCGCTGTAGGCTTGACTTTTGACGGCTCCCACCAGGCGGTTAACCTCACGTAGCTGCCAGTGCAGCATGGAGGCGCGGGTAACCCCGCTACGTAAAGGTAGAGCCTCAGTACCAGCTCCGTGAGCCTGAATTACCAGGGCGGCGACGTCGTCAAGACGTACTTCCTCCCAAGCAATGGGGTTAAGCGCCGAAACAGTGCGCACGAAACCATTCACCTGAGTGACCTCAGCGGTGATAGAACCACGCAGGGCCAGGTGGACGGCGCCGTCGGAGAAGACACCAGCCACAAAGTCAGGCAGGTGGAAGACGTTGTTGTTGTAGTAACCCGCCAACACCTGCAGCAGACGCTGCAAATTAGCACCATCTTCAAGCTCGCGCCACAGGTCGAGCAACAGATCGTTGGGCCCCTCTAGGGCAACGAATCCGCTCTCGCTGACCGCACTGAGAGTGGTACCTGCGTACCAATTAACTTGAGTATTCATTCATTGTCCTTGAACATCCATGACCATTGCTCACTAGCAACCTCATTGCCGCCACGCCACGGCAGCGACCTATCCAGGGTGGGAGCATCCGGATCATAGTCCCAACCCTGCGTGCCAGGCAGGTTCTGGTGGGTCAGATCGTCATCCTCCCAAGGCGGATATGCGGCCGCAATATCCACCACGATCACCGAGATATTATCCCGACCGCCTGCGTTCCTCGCGGCTTTCACCAGCGCATCAACCACACCCTCAGGCTCACTAACCACAGCTGCGGTAGCCTCAATGAGAGTGTCGGTAACCATGGAAGAAAGCCCATCTGAACAGATGATGTAGCGGTCTCCCACGCGTGCAGGCAAGACAAAATAGTCGGCGCGTACACGCGGGCCGCAACCGGCCCCTAACGCGCGCGTAATTACATTACGACCAGGCAGGTGCTGGGCTTGTTCGGCAGAGATGAGCCCGGCATCAATCTGCTCTTGCACCTGTGAGTGGTCTTTAGTGATTTGCTCAAAGCCGTGCTTGCTTTGGTAGTAGGTGCGCGAATCCCCAATATTGAGTACGCGCACGCACGGCATAGCCCCATTTTCACTAAGCACCAAGCCGGTCAGGGTAGAGCCAGGCGCGGGCACTCCCGGCAGGCCATTGACTGCACGGGCCGCGCGTTTAACTGCTTTTTGCAGCTGGGAGGGCTCAACCAGATGGTCCTGGGTTAGCTCGGAGAAGGCTGCCAGGGCGGTGGCGGCGGCGACGTCGCCTGCCTTGTGTCCCCCCATACCGTCAGCCACTAAAAATACTGGGCCGGAAGCTAGGTAGGCGTCTTCGTTGTGTTGACGCACTAACCCCACATCAGTCCCTGCGGCGTATTTGACCGCGATGCGTGTGCGCATCACTCAACCTCCAGGCGGCGGTCGCCGAAAACAATTGAATATCCCTTAGCAACTGGAACCATAGCCCCAGCAAGCACATGTGTGCGACTTCCGTCAGGGGCAACCACACTGGTGCCGTTAGTTGAGCCTAGATCGGTGACAAACATGTACTGTCCATCGACGCGCACCGCCAAGTGAGTTTTGGAGATAGAAAAGTTGGGGTCAGCCACAGGCACCACGTCAGCTTGCGCCCACATACCTGCGGGAACCGGGTTGCGCCCCAACACCACGGCGCTGGTCACGTTAATGACGTCGCCGGTGTCTAGGCGCAAACACTTACCTACGCTGGTTTTAGCGATAGTGACGTGTTCATCCCAATCTGTGCCGCTTATATCCACCTGGCCGGTTTCTTGGGCGGCGGTTGCCTCCCCCATTAATTCGTCGGGAACTACCACCGGGATGGGGCCGCTAAAAGGCTTATTTGGCACTTGCAGCTGGCCAGAGCTGGGGGCGCTGGCAGTGGGAGCGGTTTGGGCGGGAGCCTGGAAGTTGCTAGAGAGCACCGGCTCCATACCAACTTCAGTGTTGGCGCTGGGAACAATGGTTTCGTCGTAGCTGTTGCCTAGCGTCTGGGTGGAGCTGGGCGCGCTGGTACCGGGAGCGGTTTGGGCGGGAGCTTGCAGGTTCCAGTCCAGGGAGGTGATTACCCCGTCGCTGTCACGTTGGCCGCCTTCAGGACCGGGGCTGGTTAGCTGGGGCTGGGGCAGCTGATTGGCTTGGTTGGTGCCAAAGCCGCCGCTTTGATTGGCGCCAGCAAAGTTGGCACTGGCGCTGCTGGGGGCCGAGGCGGAGCTGAGCGTGCCATTAGCTACGACGCCGCCAGCCATGCCAGGGGCGCCGGGGTTGAAAGCGCCATTTGGCCCGGGGGCCTGCGCGGCGAAAGAATTTTGGGCCAGGTGCGCCGCCGCCTGCACTCCAGGCAGCTGCGGGTGTAGCCCGAACTCGTCCATGTCCCCTGCCCCAGGCCCGGTTTGGGGCGCGAAAGGTTGATTAGGAAGAGTCAGTGGGTTGCTTTGCAGCCGTACCGGGTTTACGCCTTGGCGCACATTAAGCACAATCACGCCGCTAGCGCGGTCAAACCAAAACCGGTTCAGGTGGTCGCGGCTAAGGGCGTAAATAACTAAGTTGCCAATCCCGGCAGTAACTAGGGACACCCCTAGCTGCAAGGCTAGCTTGTTGAAAGCTGCCCCACGCGGCGGGCCACTGTTTTTAAAACCAGCCCATGCTAAACCCAGCATCCGCAAACCCGGGGTTTGCCCACTACGCATCAAAGCCACCAGGTAACCAATACATAGCAGCACAGTTACCGCGATTGATACACCTAGGCTAATCCAAAAAGGGGTGCGGTTAGATTGGTTGCCAGCACCAAAAAACATTACGGCCCCACTGCCGCCGCCAATGACTAGAGAAAAGATAAGCGAGTCAATTAGACGCGCAAATACCCTGGGCCAAAGCGCAGCAAGCCGAGTCCCCTGCAAATGCGCGGGGACCGGGGCCGGGCGACTATTTAGGCTCATTTCTTTCTCCTGAAGTTAGCGCGCATGGTCTGCAGCCACTGCGGCACACGCATCCCTAATGAAACTGGAGATACCGCGGCTAGCCATCGACGCGTGCGTCGCCTACTGGCACCAAGGTGCTGTTTAAGATTTTGCATCTCTAGCCATAAGGGTTCCTGGGAATCAGCTGAAAGCTGCTGCTCAGTTAGCTCCAGATTGGCGTTATTTGAACGTTTTTTAGACTTTTGTTTATCTGCAAAGCGCCCCTTGCGTTGCTTACGACCCGCTTGGGGTGCTTCGTAGCCACTTTCAAACCCAACTCCCTGGGGATCTGGCAGTTTGGCGGGGTTTTGGGCGCCATCAACGGTAGTTAGGCTCACCTGCTCCGACTGGCCGAAAGCTACCGCGTTGACTGACAACGCAAAGTTACGCACCGAGCCTGGCGGGAAGTTAGAGCCAAAGACCGGCTCTAGCGCGTCGGTTCGTGCCTGCGCTAGGCGCTGGGAGCGTTCGCGAGCGCGGGCCCACTTGGCTTTAAGGGCCTTAATAGGGTGACGACGGCGCTTCTGGCGCCCCTTTACGGGCACGTACAGGGGCGCCGCCAGAGCACCGCTACCTGCGCCGCCAGGGGCTTGACCACCTGCAAACTGAGCGCCACCTGCCAAGCCGTGGGCGCCGTCGTTAGCCAAGCCCTCACCTCCAGAGCCAGCGCCACCAGCGGCGTTAGCGGCCGCAATGGCCTCGGCGCCACGCAGTTTAGGCGCCAAATCAACCTGCCCACCCAGTGCCTGGGCGTTACGTTTAGCCTGCTGTTTGGCGCGTTTAGCCTGGGCCACCTGGGCGGCGGCTGCGTCATAATCAGCCAGCGCAATATCCAGGTAGCGTGCCATCTGGGTGCGGGTGGCGTTATCTGGCAGCTTGATGCCATAGTCGCGCATCCAGTCTTCCAGCTCCGCCCAGGCCCCCAGGGCGCTGCCAAGCTCGTCACGGTTACGACGCCGGCGCCCACGCAGCGCTTTAAGCGCCAAAATCAGCGCAAACGGGGAGCTGACCAAAGCGGCCACACCCAGCCCCTGCCCCACCAGCAGCAGGTAGTGAGCCCAGTCAAAACCATGCTTTTTCTTAGTGTCGCGGTCGTCAGAGACATCCGGGGTTAGGTCAGCTTGCTCCTGCGGGGGCGGCGGTGCCTGCAACACCTGCGGACGCGGCTTGGGCTTGGGCTGTGGCTTGGGGTTAACCAGTTTCTTGTCACGCGGCGGGGTGGGGTCAAAAGCCACCCAGTCGCCGTCGAAGTTAACCTCCACCCAGGCGTGCGCCATAGTGCCCGTAACCTCTAACGTGCCCTTGGAGTAGTGCTCAGGGTAGAAACCCAGCACCACGCGGGCCGGGTAACCAGCCTGGCGGGCCATAAGCGCCATAGCCACGGCGTACTGCTCGTCATCACCCACCATGTAGTAGTTGGGTTCTAGCAGCTCATCAATGCGGGCGGTGCGGTGACCGGGACGCGCCATAGAGTCTGAGCCGTCAGAGTAGTAGCCCTCATCATGGTATTTAGTGGCCATTGCGCGCACACGCCCCAGCGGACTGTTAGCGTTACCCACAAACTCACGCAGCCGCGTAGCCACCACAGCTGGCACATTAGTGTCTGTGCCATTTTTTACCTTCCCAAAGCTACGCTTAGATAGCTGAGCATCCGAATATGTAGGTACACTCACCACATTTACGCTGTAGCTATCGCCTTTAACTAGGGTGCGGGTGCTAAGCAGGGCGCCCAGATTGGATGAATAGAACAGATCCTGAGTTAAACCCTGGCCTTTACGCGGGGTGAAGCTACGCACCTGTCCCCCACCTGGCAGCCAGTTACCCTGGTAATCAACCATAGTGAAAGTCAAGTTATGGGTTTTAGCGCCTTTAGGTAATACACGCGTATCAACCTGGGCCCCAACCCGCTTAAAACCCTCACCGTTGTCTGACGTCCCAACGCGCATAACGTTTCCGTCATAGGCGTCCATGGTGGCGACACGGATACGCTCACCATTTTGCAGCCCCGAAACCGTAAACAAAGTGGTGTCTTTTTGAGTATCCACCCAGTAGTGCAATCGCGTAAGCGGAGCCTGATACTCGGCAATATTCAGTGGCGGCGTCACATAGCTACGCAAAACCTCACGGTTATTAGCCCCCGTCACCTGCGGACCCAGCACCGCCCCAGCAGCCATAGCACAAGCCAGCATCAGCAGCGTGCCCAGGCGGGCTCGACGGCGCAAACGCCCCGCCCCCAAAGCAATCAGCCCGCGCTGGCCCCGGCCGTGACGCTTATTAACCGCCCAAGCCGCCCACAACAGCGCCACTATCGCCCCCACCAACGCACTATCGCGCCCATAGGGAGCCTCAAAACCACCAAACAATGCCCCTACGGCAAACATCAGCGCAGCTGGAACCAGCGCCCACAACTGGCCGCGCTGGTGGCGCAACACAATCGAAGCACCCAAGCCAGCACACACCATGGCACTCAAATACGGCACCACCGTAATACCCGCATAGGCGTTAGCCGGCGGAGCCAAAGTCAGCAAGTCACGCCAACTAGTCACCGCCCCCAACACCAGGGTTTGCACCATTTGCAAAGACGGAAACACCTTAGCGCTAGCCAGATTCGGTAAAGCCAAAGCCCCACCTAGCAGGTAGGCAATCACCAGGGCCAAAATAGTTTCCAGCCGCCGCAACCCCAACGCATAAGCGAGAGCGGTAACCACCACAGCCAGCAAAGTGCCGCCCATGGCCGCAATATAGCCAGACCAGTCCCCAAACACCGCCCCATGGCTAACACTGGCAGCCAACATCAGCAGCGTAAAAGCAACCAGCCCAAGCCAGTTAAAAACCCGGCGCTTAGAACCAACCACCTCAAACCCATCAACACTCATAGCGCCGCCTTTCGCAATAATGCCGGAAGCTCACTAAGCGCCCCCAAGTGCAGCAAATCCATTGCCCCCAAACGGTTACGCCCCGCCCGCCCCGGGCTCACCCGCAACACATAAGAACGCGCCGACACCGGCAGACGCACCCAAGCATGCTCAATTAGCTCCAAATCAGCCCCCGAACCAGTAATCAACACCGCCACCGAGGCACCAGGACAAGCAGCCACCGCCTCCTTAGTCAACTCCGGCAAGTCAGCGGCGCGCCCATCCATCTCCACCAGACTCAACGCATCCAAAGCCCGCTTAGGGTTAGGCAACGCCGGCACCCCCGCCTGAGTCACCAAAGTAACCTCACGGCTAGCCTTAATCGTGGCCACAATCAGCGACGCCGCCGCCGAGACAGCCACCTCAAACTCAGCCTCACTAGCCCAAGACGCCGCCCGCGTATCCAACACCACCAACAGGTGAGCCCGACGCGTCTCCTCAAACTGACGCACCATCAACTTGCCGGTGTGAGCCGTAGACTTCCAGTGAATATTGCGCCGATCATCACCGGGCACATACTCACGCAAAGTATGAAAAGACACATCCGAGCTAGACAAATCCCGGATCGTAGCTCCCTCAATATCCTTAATGAAACCAATAGCTTCACTTTCCAAAGCCACCGTACGCGGATGCACATACAGCTCAATGCGCTGACTCCAGCGGCGCTCGCGGCGCACTAAGCCTAGCCCGTCGCCGTTAACGCTGCGCACTGGGCCGATTGGCACCAGGCCGCGTCGGGCGGTGGGGATAGCTAGAGGCTGGCTAATCATCTGGCCGGCGCGCAGGGAGGGCACCAGTACGTCAGCGGTGGATTTACCTACCGGTAGTTCCATCACGGCTTTGCGGGTACGCCGGGTGCCAGCGTTGGTGGCTTGTAGCTCGCCGTAGGCGTTATCGCCCACCACCACTCGCTCGTTTTGCACATACAGGTTGATGTTGTGTTTACCCAATCCCAGGGCGCTTAGCGGGGATAGTAGGGCCAGTACGCCTAGTACCAGGCCAATCACCGCCAGCTCCACCCAATGCGTTAGCAGGGCTAGGCCTAGTGCGCTTAGAGCCACTGCGGTCACGCCCCACCACAGGGGGGTGAGCACCTGGGTGGCGCGGGTGCGCAGGCGTCGCCAGCTAGTGGGTTTTTGGCCCTTTGCGCCAGGGTTTAAGTCGACGCCGCCGCGTGGGGACGTAGAGCTAGTTTTAGCGGCCATGGTTTAGCTGTGTGCGGTGGGCGCGGGGACAGAAGCCAGAATCTGCTCAATGACACCTTCGGCGCTGGCGCCGGAGAACTGGGCATCCACATCCAGCACCAGGCGGTGAGCCCACACCACTGAGGCCAGCTCCCTGACGTCGTCGGGAATTACGTAGTTGCGCCCCTGAGCGGCAGCCCATACGCGCACCACGCGGGTCATAGCAATAGCACCACGGGTGGAGACCCCCACGCGCACCTGCTGATGTAGGCGGGTGGCTTCAGCTAGGGCCGCAATGTAGTCCAGTACGGCGCCGTCGACATAGTTAGTTCCGGCTACATCCGCCAGCTGGGTGACCACAGCGGAGGAAACCACAGCCGACAATTTAGCGGAGCGGTCGGGGTTAGCTGAGTCAGCCAATACCTGGGCCATGGCCCCACGCTCGGGGTAGCCCACGGAGGTTTTCATCAAGAAACGGTCCAGCTGGGCTTCGGGCAGCGGGTAGGTGCCGGCCTGCTCAATGGGGTTTTGGGTGGCGATAACCATGAAGGGGCGCCCGGTGGAGTGGGTTTTGCCATCCACGGTAATTTGCGACTCTTCCATGACCTCCAGCAGCGCCGACTGGGTTTTGGGGCTGGCACGGTTGATCTCATCGGCCAGCACGATAGAGGCAAATACCGGGCCCTTGTGGAATTCCCACTGGCCGCTGCGCTGATCGTAAATGGTCACCCCGGTGATGTCGCTGGGTAGCAGGTCAGGGGTGAACTGGATACGCGAGTGAGTGCCTTGGATAGTGGCCGCCAGGGCGCGGGCCAGGGCGGTTTTGCCAGTGCCCGGGGCGTCTTCGAGCAGCAGGTGCCCCTCAGCCAGCATGGTGGTGACAGCCAGGCGAATTACCTGCTCTTTGCCCAGCAAGGCCTGCCCTACGTTAAGCACCATTTTGTTAAATAGATCAGCAAACTGGGCGGCATTAGCCTGGGTGAGCGACATGGGTTATTCCTTTCAAAACTTTTCGCTGACGCTTATATACGGGGCAGCTTTATAGCTGCAAAGCTGGTTTATTGGTGTGTGCCTGACTCGCATTGCAAGGCGGCGTTATCTTCTTTTTCTTCCGCCGGGGTAATGCTGGTGGCGACATATAGAGACACTCCACCATCAAATGTGGTGTAGTGTTTTTCGTCTTTACCAGCACTGGGGGCCATCGTGTAGGTTTTGCCTGCCCAGGTAATGGTGCACTTGGTGGTGGAGCCATCCTTCCAGTCCCACAGCTTGACGCCATAGCGGTAGCAGTTGGGGCTGGTGCTGCCGCAGCTGCCGTTTACTACCTGGGAGCGATCTACAAAGCCCTGGTAGTTGTTGGCTGGCTTGGGTTCTGCCGCCGACGGCGCCGCTAGGCTTTGGCAGCGCGGTTCAGATTCGCGGGTGCCGGCCTCGCTGGTTACCTGCTTGGAGCTGGTGCAGATTTTTACTTCTTTACCTGCCTCAACCCCATTTTGGAATTCCACAGTGCCGCCGCTTGCAGGTGGCTCCTGCTTATTGGTGTAGCTGCCAGAATCGGCGCTGATATAAGCCGAACTGGTGGCGGTGCGTCCATTGCCGTTAGCGGGGCCAACTTGGCAGCTGACCTTAGTGGCCTCAGGGCGAGTGCAGGCCAAAGTGGGCGAGATTGGGGCGCCAAAAGGCGTCACCTTACCGGCCACTACCCCTTCAGAGCACTTACCTGAAGAGTTACAGGCGCGCACATAAATAGTGGATTCTTTACCGTTAGTTAAGCCGTTACCTGTTTTATTGGCTACCGACTGCCAGGTGTTCTGATCGGTTGACCATTCCAGCTGAGCATTTTTATCACCGCTGGTAGCCGTGAAGTTTACCGCGTTATCGGCGCCAGTAGCCTTGGGGGCTGCAGACACTGAAGGAGCAGATACTTTCCCCTCCAACGTCATGGTGTATGAGACTTCCTCAGAGGTGCCGCCGCGAGTTACTGCCCTAACTGAGAACCTCACGGTCCTGTCTACGCTTGTATCAATTTCATAGGGCTTATTTAACCCATAAATTACTATGGAGCTAGAGGGCGTACCGCTATCGGAGTAGGCCAGGAGGTAGTGGGCAATCGGCAGCCCACCAGTGTCAGATGGCGGATTCCACGACACCAGCACCCTGGTGGTACCACCTGAGCCCTGGCCCTGCTTGACTGCCGTTAAATTAGTGGGCGGGCCAGGCTTGCCATAGGGAGTCACCGGCTGGCTGGCAGCTGATTCCTGACTGGCGCCTTGGGCATTAACCGCGCGCACGGTAGCCGTATAGGCCGTGCCGTTGGTCAGGCCCGTAAAGGTAGCCTCAGGTTCGGTTACGTTCTGGCTGAGCCCACCTGGGGAGAGCGTAATTACGTAACCGGTGATACGTGAACCGGGCGAGTTAGACCTGTTCCACGTGAAACTAGCGCTACCGTCACCAGCCTTACCAACAGGGGCCCCAGGCGCCGTCGGCACCACACTGACCTGCACACTAGCGGTATTAGAACGCGGGGACTGCCCCACCGCGTTATGGGCCACCACATAGAAGGAGTGGGTAACTCCCGGGGTGCGGCCGGTCATAATGCAGCTGGTGACCACGCCACAGTCAAGCAGGTCACCCTGCACTGTGTCGTGGACAGTGAAGTTAGTGATGTCGGCGCCGTTAGAAGCCCCGGCGGTGAAGGAAACCGTCACCGAGCCGGCCCCATTAGTGGTGGCGCTAACCCCACTGGGGGCGTCAGGCAAGCCGCGCACGCTCACCGCAATGGTGCCCGAAACTTCACGTTCGGCGTCGTTAGTTTTATCGCCCACCCGGTAGGAGATGTTGTAGGTACCGTGCAGTCCATCTCGGGCGCTAATGGTCAGGGACGTGCCCGAGGCCCGCACGGTAATACCGTCGCTGGAGCTAGGCGAACCCACCAGGTGAATCGGGGTGTCAGTAAAGGGGTTGGTGGCATAGTTGGCCACGTCAACCGTAGTGGATTTACCTGCATCCACACTCACCTGGGCCTGGCTTAGCTGCACCAGTGGCTCTTTAGCGCCGGTGACACTAACCGGAATTACCGATTTAGTGCTGGCCCCCTTGGCGTCGCGCACAGTCAGCGCCAAGTTAGCGCTGTTGCCACGCTTAGCCCCGGTGCCCGCCTGCACCTTTAGGGTGTGGCCATCAACGCTAACTTGGATTCCATTGCTAGCCCCCGAAACCGTGTAGGTCATGGAGGCAGGATCATCGCCGTCAGGGTCGCTAACCCAGCTGCTCATATCCGCGCTGACGCTTTGGCCACCCACAGCCACCTCAATGGCGGTGGGGCGCACCTGCGGGGGACGGTTAGCGGCGCCCGGATCCACAATCAGCGGGATCGTAAGCGTAGCGGACAGAGCCTTATCGTCACTGCCGTCAGTTACCGTAACCGTGATTGAGGAGGGCCCGGAATAGTCAGCTTTAGCCCCAAACTCCAAGGTGGCAGAGTCTTTAACTAGTGTTGAGCCATCCCAACCGGCGGAGGCACTAGCCTGCCCATCTTTCGGCACACTAGCGCTGCGGCCACTACGCACGCGCACATAATTCTTTAGCGCGATAGGAGTTTTAGTGCCGGCCTTAACGTGGATAGGAGTCTTAGACACATTCAGCTCAGGGTTAGTTACCTGGTTTCCAGGTACCCACACCACAGCTGAAGCAGACAGGGAGTCATTGTCGCTAACCGTGTAAAGCACATAGCGCCCCTGCGTGGCCGGCTCAATTAGCAGGTCTTTACCCGAAACTTTCACGCCCGGGTCAGAGCTGGTGACACGGTCAGATTCAATATCGCCGTCGGGGTCTTCATCGTTATCAAGCACAGACACCTTCACGGCGCCCTGGGCGGCGCGTACCTGCTCAACGCTAACCTCGTCGTCGCGCGCAATGGGCGCAACCAGGGCGGCGTCGGGCGAAACCACCACGGTGACCAAGCCAATCACCGGCTCGGAGTGGCCGTCGCTGACCCCATATTGCAGTGAATAGGTACCAGGCTTTTCGGGGGCCTTGAACACTACGCGAGAGCGCTCAGCACGGACCTCAATTGAGTCGTCGCTGCTGCGCACATTATCAGCCACTAGTGACAGCGGGTCCCCATCGGGGTCAAGGTCGTTAGACAGTACCGGTACTGAGACTTTCACGCCGGGGCGTACCCGCACTGAGTCAGAGATAGCCACCGGCTGCTGGTTGGTGCCAGCTATGGCGCTTACACCCACCTTGACTTGGCCGTTAGCGCTGCGACCTAGGCGGTCGGTGACGGTGTAGCTAAACACGTCCGTGCCGGCTGCGCCATTAGCGGCGGTGTAGGTCAGGTAGTTGCCGGTAACTTCGGCGCTACCCAAGGTGGGTGAGGTGGCGATGCCCGTCAAGCTCACCGAGTCGCCTTCAGCGTCAATACCTTGCAGCGGGATAGGAATAGTTACCTTCTCCCCCGCCACGGCGCGTGCCTGCACATCTTGGGGGTGAGGGGCGGTGTCGTTTTCAGGATCAGAGCCCACTACCGTCAGGTTCACGCTGGCACTGGCTACGTTCCCGGAGGCGTCGCGCACCGTGTAAATGAGCTTGCCTGAGCCAGGCTGGTTAGCGGCGCGGAAACGCACCACATTGTCAGAGACAAAAGCTTTACCCAGGTTGGCTGACACTGAGCTTTGCAGGTCAGGCTGCACGGTGAGTTTAAGCCCGCCCGGGGAGCGGTCATTGTTTAGCACCGAGATACTACCCACGTCACCAACGCGTACCACCAGGTTGTCGTCGTTTAGCTCCGGGGGTTTAGTCATGTCAGTTGCCGGGGTGGGCACTACCCGGATAGTGCCCTGGGTGGAGCCAGACTGGTTGACGGCGGTGTAGGTCAAGGTGGCCGGCTCGCTTAGACCACCGGGAGCCGTGATTTTCACGATCCGGTGTTCCAAAACTGCGGCCACCAGCGGGGAACCGTCAGGGGTTTTAACTGACTGGACTGACAACACGCCCCCGGTGGGGTCAGTGTCGTTATCCAAGGCCCCCACCAAGGCAGAGCCACCTTCAGGTAGTGAGGTGACGTCGTCTTGCACAATTGGCACAGATTTTTCTGCGCTCTTAATGGCGTCAACCCTAATAAAGCCTGAGGCGGTCTTGGGGCCGTTAGAAACCTGATAGTTCAGGTAGTAGGTGCCTTCTGCAGTGGGAGTAAAGGTAAGCACTCCGGTAGGTAGGTCACTGGTTACCGACAAACCGGCGGGGGCTTCATCCACCTGGGTTAGGCGCAGGCTGCCGCCGTTAGGGTCAGAGTCATTATCCATAGGGGTTAGCTGCGCGGACACACCCACCGGGGTGACCAGGTGGTCACCGTTAGTGATGGGGTCCAGGTTACCCGGGGCCTTAACGCTCACGTTCAGGCTGCCTTCGCCGTCAGCGCGCCCATCAGAGAAGATAACTTTCAGACTTACATCCCCGGGGGAAGTGCCGGTGTCTTTAATGGTGATAGTGCCGTCAGCGCGCCAAGTGACGTTCATGGTGGAGGGCGCCTGCACGCTCTTGATGTAGATCTGGTCCCCATCTGGGTCTAGCCAGTCGTTAGAGACGTTAATCTGCCCCTGCGCGCCGGTGGCCAGGCTTAGCACAGAGCGGTTGGTTTGCTTGGGGGCTTCGTTTACCGAGTCGGGGTGCACGGTCAGCTGCACATTAGCTTGGGCGCTGGCGCGTCCGTCACTGAGCTCATAGGTGAAGGTGCTAGAACCGGTGGCGCCGGCATCTACCCGCACCTGCAGGGCGGCGCCGTCACGCACCGGGGCCACATTCCCCCAGCTGGGCTGGCTGAGCGGGGCTGCGGTGAGCACGTCGGCATCTTCATCAGTGTCGTTGTTGATTACCGGCAGGTAGGCGGTGCCACCTGCGCGCACGCCATACTCGTCATTATTGGCTTTGGGCGGGTGGTTTTCGTCTTTGTGTTCTTTGGGGGCGTTTTGGTCACGCTGGTTGGAGTCGTCTTCCTGATCCTCATTTTCCAGCTTGGATTTGACCTCTTCCCAGCCCTTTACCTCAACCATGTCTTTATCGGGTAGCCACAGCCCACCGGTTTTAACGTCGTTGAGTACGATCACGTCGCGGTTGGTACGAAATACTGCCTGGCTGGCCTGGTTCAATGTGGAAACTTTACGGGCCAGGTCATTTTTGGTGCCGGGGCAGTCACGCAGGAAGCTACCTTGCCCGCTCCAGGCCGCATATACACAGCCTCGGTGTAGCACCGGGCGCGAGGGGGAACCCTGGGCGGTTTTGGCTTTAACGGTGGTAACTTTTTTGTCATCCAGGTTTACTCGCAGCAGCGCCCCGCGCGCGCCTACCAGCACGTCTTTAGCTTCCGGGCCAGCTTCTTGTAGCTGCAGGTCGGTGCCGTTTAGGTGGACGGCGTCTCCGCTGGGCAGTACCAGCGTGTTGTTTTTGGTGTCCAGCACCACCGCCTGCTTGCCTACCGCACTGACCTGCAATTTGGCATTGTTGGCGAGTTTGGGCAGTTTAGTTTCGCTTACGTCTAGCTGCTCACCTGCGGGAGTGAGGGTCTTAATTTTGCCGGCTTTTAGGCTTACTACGTGGGCGACGCCGTCGCTACCGATACTTAGCACCGCGCCGGGCATGTCGGTCACCACCGGGGAGGCGGTGGCGGGGTTGAAACTGGCGGCCTGGCTGGCGTCAGCTAGCCAAACTTTGCCGGTTTTAGCATCCGCATAGCCGATACGTGAGCCACCCATCTGGATTTTGTCAGCGCCAGCGAATTTAATGGATTCTTTTAGGGCCACGCGGGCAGGGTCTACGCGAGTAAAAGAGCCGCCATCAGTGTTGGATACAAACACTGTGGCGCCGTTTTGGCGTACATCAAAGTTAGTGGAGTCGGTGCGCACTCGCCCGTCGAGGGCTTGGGCTTGGTAAGACAGGTGCCCAACCAGGCGCATGTCCTGGTTGGTGACCCACACGCCGCCGTCGTTGAGGTTTACTTCTTTAGAAACAATGCCCGGGTGGGCTACTGCCAGGGCCACCACGGAGGCAGTAGCTACGGCGGTGGCCGCACCGATGAGGTTGCGAAGTTTAATGCGGGCTCCCATGCCTGCGCGTAAACGTGTACGGGCAGAGCTATCGGCGTCTTGGCGCTTGGAGCGAACCAACTTGGGCAGCTTCAATTTTTAACCTCACTGAAAATTTTGGAGCTGGCAGCCAGAGCTCGCGAGACTCTCACTGCCGGCCATTGTTCAGCCTGGTAGGGCCGGGGATTTGTAGGTTTTATGTTGCTGCTAGCGCGCTTTGAGGGCGCAAGCAGGGCAACAAACACCCTAGGTCTAGCCTTCACCCTAGCGCGATGGGGAGCCTTCCCCATAAAACCTAGGTATTTAGTTAGCAATCTATCAGGGCATTTTTGTGCTTTGTCACCTCCTTTAGGGGCAGCCTTCGCGGCCTTCAGCGCCCCCTAAGTGCAATCAGCGCACCTCTCAGCGCTACCTTCGCTGCATCCCTCAATACACCCCTCAGCGCAGTCTCAATTTTGTCCACCAGACAAACTGGTGATTGCACAGACGCTCAGATGTGTTAGCATCAAACCACTATGAGTGTTTGGACCGAATTCGAATTCCCCCAGCGCATGCGCGTATGTGGATCGATTCGTGCTCGAATGTGCAGCTGACACTGTTGTCCGCCATTAACTGACCGTCCTTCGCCCTAAACCGTATTCATTAACCTCACTGTATCTACAGGTATGTCTGTAGCTACTCCAGTGCAGCCACTAAGCGCCATAACCAGCGCAATGCACTTATGCGAAGGCACGGTCACAAACACGAAAGTTTCATAGTGCCTTTCTCTAACGACATTTACGCCTGCCCCTGTACCCACGACCATGAGCCCACCTTGCTCTCCTTTGAGGTTATGCCTCCACGCAAACCCTCCCTGGAGGCCCCCTTCTGGCAGACAGTGGAGCAACTGCTGCAAGTGCGCCCCGACTTCATGTCTGTCACCTACGGCGCTGGCGGCAAGGACCGCTCAAACGCCCGCGCCACCGTGCACCGCCTGGTGGCAGACACCCCCATCCAGCCCATCGCCCACCTGACCTGCGTGGGTAACTCCACCGCTGAAGTGGTTTCCACGGTTTATGACTACCTGGACTCTGGGGTGCGTACCTTCCTGGCGCTGCGTGGCGACCCCCCAGCAGGCGAAATCAGTTGGGAGCCCGGCCCTGACGGCGTCGCCAGTGCCACTGAGCTAATCCACCTGATCCGCACGGTTGAACAGCGCCGCTGCGACGCCCACCCTGGTGAGGCGCTACGCTCAGCTTTTAAGCCCCTAACCATTGCGGTGGCCGCCTTCCCGGCTGGCAACCCGGCGGCTGGTACCACCCCCACCCAGGAGGTGGAGCGGCTGCTAGTTAAGCAGGCAGCCGGCGCTTCTTTCGCCATCACCCAGCTGTTTTGGAATGCAGATGTGTACTCCTCCTTCGTGGAGCGCGCCCGCCGCGCCGGCGTACACATCCCGATTGTCCCCGGTATCCTGCCGGCCACCGACCCGGCGCGTCTGCGCCGCGTCCAAGACCTAACCGGCATTGAGGTGCCCGAACAGCTGCTGTCCACTTTGGCCGGCTACCAGCACCAAGAACAACGTGACGCTTTCGGCGCGGCTTTTGGCTCCAAACTGATCCACTCGGTTTTGGATGCGGGTGCCCCCGGCGTGCACCTATACACCTTCAACAAGGCCAAACCGGTACTAGACATTTTGTCTCTAATGGGTGTGGAGCCTACCGCGCACCACTCCCCGCTAGTTGCGCGCTAAACCAGCGCCGTCGTCGTCAATCCGTAACCATCAACCATTAGCTACCCACTAGCGTGCCTCTACCTTTGTGCGCGCTAATCCAAGAAAATCAAGGAGAACACCCATGTCTGCTGCAACTACGCAGTTCCCCACCGCCACCATCTTGGCCTATCCGCGCATTGGCCGTCAGCGTCAGCTAAAGCGCGCCCTGGAGGCCTACTGGGCCGGGCGCAGCAGCGAGAGTGAGCTGCTTGAAGCCGCCAGCAAGCTACGTCAGGAGAACCTGGCGCGCCTAGTTGAACTGGGTTTGGGCGCCTCTGACGCCTCCCTGGCTGACGCACCTTCTTTTTACGACCAGGTGCTAGACGCCACCATTTTGCTGGGTGCTATCCCCCCGCGTTTTGCCGGTCGTGAGGGTCTAGACCTCTACTTCGCCTTGGCCCGTGGGGATGAAAAGGTGGGGCCTGAAGAGATGACTAAGTGGTTTGACACTAACTACCACTACTTGGTCCCCGAGATTGGCCCTGACACTGCGCTGCGTTTTGCCGACGACGCCGTCACCCGTAAGTTCGTGCAGGCCCGTCAGTGGGGCTACGTGACCCGCCCGGTGTTGGTGGGCCCGCTGACCTACCTGGCACTAGCTAAGGCTGACCCGGCCACCCCCGACTTTGACCCGCTAACCCGCCTTGATGAGGCCGTGGCCGCCTATGAGCAGGCCCTAGCTTCCCTACACGAGGCTGGCGCCCCCTGGGTGCAGCTGGACGAGCCGGCCCTGACCTCAGACAACCTCTCCCACCCCCGCGCTGAGCTGGCCAAGCTGGCTGTGGGCGTGTATGAGCGCCTGGCTAAGGCCACTAACCGCCCCCAAATCCTGGTGACCACCCCCTATGGGGACGCTTCCCAGGCTGTAGGTGCCCTAGCTAAGACCGGGGTGGAAGCTATCCACGTTGACACCCTGCGCGGCAAGCTACCTAAGGACGCAGACCTGTCTGGGGTAACCCTGGTGGTTGGCGCTGTGGACGGACGCTACATTTGGCGCGCTGACCTGGCCGCTCTACGTCAGACCCTAACCGCCGCCCAAGCCCTGGGAGCCGCCAAGGTGACTGTGGCTACCTCCAACTCGCTCCAGCACGTGCCTCACGACACCGCCCTGGAAACCTGGGATGACCCCACGCTGAACGAAAACCTACATGCCTGGTTGGCTTTCGCCGACCAGAAGGTGCAGGAAGTAGTTACTCTGGCTCGCGGCCTAGATGAGGGTTGGGAGGCCATCGACGGTGAGGTGGCCGAGGCGACCCGCGTCCTAGAGCAGCGCGCTGCTGCCCCCGGCGTGGTACGTCCCGAGGTCCGCAGCCGCACCGCCGCCCTGACCGACGCCGACCGCGCCCGTGAGCCCTACCTGGAGCGTGAAGCTGCCCAAGCCCAGCACCTGCACCTGCCTCCGCTACCCACCACCACTATTGGTTCTTTCCCGCAGACCACTGAGATTCGTAAGGCTCGCGCCGCCAACGCACGCGGCGAGCTTTCTGACGCCGACTACCAGGAGCGTATGCGTGAAGAGATCGCTGCGGTAATCAAGCTGCAGGAAGAGCTGGGCCTGGATGTGCTGGTGCACGGTGAGGCTGAGCGTAACGACATGGTGCAGTACTTCGCTGAGCTGCTTGATGGCTTCGCCGCCACCCGCAACGGCTGGGTGCAGTCCTATGGTTCGCGTTGCACCCGTCCCTCGATCCTGTGGGGTGACGTGTCGCGTCCGGCCGCCATGACTGTGGGCTGGACCAGCTATGCCCAGTCGCTAACCGACAAGCCGGTTAAGGGTATGCTCACCGGCCCGGTGACCATCATTGCGTGGTCTTTCCCGCGTAATGACCTGCCTCTGGGCGAAATTGCTGACCAGATTGGTTTGGCGCTGCGCGACGAGGTTAGCGACCTGGAAGCTGCCGGCATTGCCGCCATCCAGGTGGATGAGCCGGCTCTGCGTGAGCTGCTGCCCCTGGACGCTGAGCGCCACGCCGACTACCTGGACTGGTCGGTGGGTTCCTTCCGCCTGGCCACCTCCTGCGTGCGCCCGGACACCCAGATTCACACGCACCTGTGCTACTCCGAGTTTGGCCAGATCATTGACGCTATCAAGGGCCTGGATGCGGATGTGACCTCCATTGAGGCAGCCCGCTCCAAGATGGAGGTTGTCCCCGAGCTGGCTGAGGCTGGTTTCGACCACGGCATTGGCCCTGGTGTGTGGGACATTCACGCCCCGCGCGTGCCCAGCAAGGAAGAGCTGGCACAGCTGATCGGCCTAGCTGCCGACGCCGTACCGGTTTCTCGCCTGTGGGTTAACCCCGACTGTGGTCTAAAGACTCGTGGCTACGCCGAAACTAAGGCTTCACTGGAAAACCTGGTGGCCGCTACCCGCCAGGTGCGCGCCGAGCGCGAACTGAACAACTGACGCCGCTAGGCTCAGCACTGGCAACCCGACTCGCTGCCCTAAATGGCAGGCGAGCCCCCAGGGGCTGAAGACAACTAGCTAAACCAAGGCTTGGGGGGTGGAACTGTGTTCCACCCCCCAAGCTGTTTATTTCAGGCGTGCCATTCGGGGCGCTGCATGGTCGCGCCGCTGGCGCGCTCCACGAAAATAGGGTCGCATCCTTCGGCCTTGAGCGCGTCGATCTGCGCGGCGGGGTCTTGATCGTCGGTGCTGACGCGGGCGTATCCGGTGGTACTCATATCAAAATCCTACGTGCCAGGTTTTGGTGCACTAGGGGTTTTGGTAGGGGTTTTTGGCGCGGCGTGTCGCGGTGATCGTCGCGCCTGGCGGTGGGGTGTCAGAAACGGTCGTTACCGGTCAGTTCGCGCGATGACGTCCAGGAAGTCCCGTATGTGAGGGGGCGGAGTCGTCCCGGCCCAGATGGCGGTGAGCGGGCGGGTGATCTGGAGATTGTTGATCCGAACTCGCACGAGTCGGCCGGCGCGGGCGTCCTCGGACACGGCGAGGGAGCTCAACGCGCCGGGGGCTATGCCGGCCATAATCGCGCTGCGAACGCCGAGCGTGGTCGTCAGCACGGCTGCGGGCTCGGCTGCGAGGGGAAAGCCCGCCTCGGTGAGGGCGTTCTCGAGCGCTTGTCGGGTGCCGCTGCCGGTCTCGCGGAGCACCAACCCAGTGCCCGCCAGTTCACGGACGGACACCCGGCGGGTCTTCGCCCATCGGTGACCGTGCTGCACAACGACTTCGATGGTGTCGTAAGCGACGGTGACCGACCGGAGGTCGGCGGGAACGACAGGGGTCTCGACGAGCCCGAGGTCTGCGGTTCCCTCGCGTATGGCCTCGACGACCGTGCTGCTGTTGGCGGCTGTGAGTTGAACGACCGGGCCGTCATTGCCGTGAGAGATGCGCCACCGGGCGATCCAATCCGGTAGGAGGTGTTCTGCGATCGTGAGGCTCGCGGCGATGCGCATCATCTTCCCGCGATCCGTGCGGAGCGAGTTGACAGCATCCGAGAACTCGTCGGCCGCTGTCAGCAGCGTTGTTCCCCAGCCAACAACCAGCTCGCCTGTCGGAGTCAGTCGGGAGCCCCGTGCGGAACGCACCAGCAGTCGCATGCGCAGATCTTTTTCCAGGTTCCGGATGCGCAGAGATATCGCCTGCTGACTCACGCCCAACTGCGCGCTTGCCGCCGACATGCTGCTTTCCTTCGCGACGAGCGCCAAGACTCGCAGTGCCTCCAAGTCCGGCTCGTAGTGCATCTTCCGCCTCCCAGCCACAAGCATAACTTGTATAGCGGACCGTATCTGCCTCTACTCGCGCAAGCGAGTCCCAGGAAACAATGGATGCATGACACAGGCCCAGAACATTGCGACTACCCGACCGAAACACACGCTGCTTGCCCGAGTCCGCGCGCTCCTGCCCGGGCTTGTCCTCTGCCTGGCCGCGGCCGGAGCATCGTACGGGGTCAGCCTGCTGCTGCCGGGAGTCAGCCCGCTCATTATCGCGATCGTGCTTGGCGTACTCCTGGCCAACGTCGTCCGGCTGCCAGCAGCGGCCTCCGACGGCATCGACTTCTCCGCGAAAAAGCTCCTGCGCGCCGGCATCGTCTTCCTCGGACTCCAGCTGGTACTGACCGACATCCTCGACCTCGGAGCCCCAATGCTGGTCGTCGTCGTGTGCATTGTCGCCGGCGGTCTGCTCGGCACCGTTCTCCTGGGGAGGCTGCTGCGGGTTCCATCCGGGCTCTCGCTGCTCATTGCCTGCGGATTCTCCATCTGCGGCGCGGCAGCCGTGGCGGGCGCGGCAGGGGTCACCGACCCGGACGACGAGGCCGAGGAAGACACCATCACCGCGGTCGCCCTCGTGGTGATCTTCGGAACGCTGATGATTCCCCTCGTCCCACTGCTCACGAACCTGCTTGGCCTGGACTCCGAGACGGCCGGGATGTGGGCCGGGGGTTCCATCCATGAAATCGCGCAAGTCGTCGCGGCCGGAGGCATCATCGGCGGCGGAGCGCTCACGGTCGCGGTCATCGTCAAACTCGCCCGAGTGCTGCTGCTCGCCCCGGTCGTGGCCATCCTCAGCATCCGGGAGCGCCGTCTCAGCCGTACGGCAGGCGAACCCAGTCAACAGAGGTCGAGTTCGAAGCTGCCGCCCATCGTCCCGCTGTTCATCATCGGGTTCATCGCCATGGTGCTCCTGCGTTCCTTTATCCCTCTGCCGGACTTCGTGCTGACGACCGGCGGGCTGCTGCAGACAGGGTTGCTGGCTGCAGCGATGTTCGGACTCGGCTGCGGCGTCAAGATTCGGAACCTCACCAAGGTGGGCCTCAAGCCCTTCGCCCTGGCCGCGCTCTCCACCCTCCTCGTCGCCACCATCGCCTATTGCGGAGTCACCCTCGCCGGCTGAACATGGCTGGCACCAGGGCGTCACTACGCGCCGCAAACGGTGGTTTTTGGCTTAGATTGACGACGTTTGTAATAGAAGTCCTCGCAAGGCTCTTCAAATTGCTCCGGTTTGACGACGTTTGTAACGCGGTTGCCCACCGGTCGCTCAGTCAGGCAGGCATGCCTCCTCCACATTCATGAAAGTCCTTGTTACGGCGAGGCCTACACCCGATCGGGAGGATTCAACCCCTTCTGATCGGGTTGAATTTTCCCGATGAGGTTGAACCTTCCGAACCTCTGCCGATCTCGAGGCCAGCGGTGGGGGTTTTGCAGCATTAGAAGCTGGGTGTCGGCGTGTCGCCGGCGTGTCGGATCTCTAATGACGTCATTTCCCCCGTTTGGTGGCGGTGAGGTCGCGGTTTGAGGTGGTGTGGTGCCCAAAGTGCAGACCACCTCGGTGAAAGGCGTTGAAAATGGGCGGTTGTGGGCGAGGTGGACTGCGTTTTGGGCACAAGTGTGTCTGTCGTGGAGTGTTGTTTGCACGCGAACCTCTGAACCTGCGCGTTAACCCGTTAACGTGCGCATGAAGGGGCCCAGGCCACCACCTATCGGGTTAGCGTGCACATCAAGGGCCCGCGTCGCAGGATGCGTTCACAGAAACAGAAATGGGGCCTGAAGGGCTTGCAGGCGTCCCGACGCTCCCCATGATTCCTCGGATACGACGGAGCCGGGATCCCGAAGGGTCCCGCCCCTCGTTGCGTGCGGGGGCCGCGCCGTCGGCGCCGAAAAGTCACGCTACCAGCAGCACGTAGAGTCCAATAACCCGCGATGTGAGCGTCTCCGCTGTCCGTGCCCCGGCCTCGTGAAAATGAGCGGGCGCGAACGCGGTACGCTTAGTGCAGTCGATTGACCCACTGAACGGAGAGACTATGCCCAGGATGTTTGGCACGGACGGCGTGCGAGGACTGGCGAACGTTGACATCACTGCGGACCTCGCGCTGCAGCTCGGCGAGGCGGCAGCCCGCCAGTTCGGCGGCTCCCTGCGTGCGGATGGCTCTAAGCCCCGCGCGATCATCGGTCGCGACACCCGCATCTCGGGCGAGTTCCTCGATCACGCCCTCGCGGCGGGCCTGGCGAGCGCCGGCATGGACGTTACCCGCATCGGCGTCGTGACGACGCCCACGGTCGCGCACCTGACGGCCACGGAGGACACCGTGGACCTGGGCGTCATGATCTCCGCGTCGCACAACCCCATGCCCGACAACGGCATCAAGTTCTT
>ERZ772909.55-NODE-55-length-95757-cov-5.350034_pt1 | contig 95757 bp, 118 predicted proteins | sample MGYA00511137_ERZ772909 | MGnify/ENA primary metagenome ERZ772909 (study PRJEB29015, sample SAMEA2738095) | human oral metagenome | biome: human oral; feature: human-associated habitat; material: saliva | place: China | collected 2270 ... | reverse complement strand
GTGGATCGACTAGCCAAAGGAATACCAGTCAGGCTAACCAGTCACAGACTCAGTCTAGTACTAAGGTGTCTGACCAGCAAGGCAGGGATAAGAACCAAGAGGATAAAAATAAGGACAAGACAGGCAAGAGTCACACCGTAGTAATAGATCCAGGCCACCAAGAGGCAGCTATGAATGACTTGGAGCCAATTGGACCAGGGGCTAGCCAATCCAAACCAATGCTTGCATCAGGAACGACAGGGGCCGTAACAGGTGTTCCAGAGTACCAGCTGACTTTAGATGTATCCTTGAAGCTAAGGGACCAACTAAGGGCAAGAGGCTATGAGGTTGTAATGATAAGAGAGGACAACCACTGTCCCATTTCTAATAAGGGAAGGGCAGAAATTGCAAATAGGTACAAGGGGGCTGTATTTTTGAGGATACATGCCAATGGTGACTCAAATCCAGCTACATCAGGTATCTTGACTATGTGTCCAGCCAGTGACAACCCATATGTACCAGAGATTATAGGGGATAGTAAGCGACTTTCTCAGCTGGTTTTAGACCAGATGCTCAAGTCTACTGGGGCTAAAAGTAAGGGAATAATAGAAACCAACAAGATGAGTGGTATAAATTGGTGCAAGATACCGGTCACTATCATAGAGATGGGTTTTATGTCTAATCCAGAGGAGGACAGGCTAATGCAGACAGAGGACTACCAGGACAAGCTAGCAGAGGGTATTTCTGATGGTGTGGACAGGTACTTTGAAATATAAGAAGTGAATAAAAGAAAAAACGATAGAAATAAACAATTAATATGAACAAAATAAACAAACAAAATGAAAAAACAGTAGAAATAAACAATTAATATGGAATTAAGGAGATTAAATCAATGCTAACAGAAGAGAGACAGGCCTACATATTAGACAGGATTAACAAGTTTAATACTGTTAAGTTGAAGGACCTAGTAATAGAATTAGGGGCTAGTGAGTCGACGATAAGGAGGGACTTTGACGACCTAGAAGACAAGGGACTCATAAAGAGGGTTCACGGTGGTGCCGTGAGTATAGACGGTGCCTTTACCTTTGATAATACAATTATAGAGAGAAGTGAGAGGGCCCTAAGTGAGAAAATAGCCATAGGAAGATGCTGTGGTGATCTTGTAAAGGATGGGGATTTTATATATATAGATGCAGGAACTACATGCTATGAAATAATTCCCTTCCTAAGGGGTAAGGATATAGTAGTTGTTACAAATGGAATACATAATATAGATAGGCTGTTGGATAATAACATAAAGACCTATATACTGGGTGGCTATGTAAAACCCATGACTAAGGCCCTGATAGGTGAAGAGGCAATTCTGGAGATGGGCAAGTATAGGTTTACTAAGGCCTTTATAGGTGCTAATGGAATTAGTGCCAACTCATCAATAACTACACCAGATATCAGTGAAGCCAATATAAAGGCAGAGGCTATCAGGAGGTCAAAGGATGTTTATGTCGTGATAGATTCTAGTAAGTTTGGCAAGGTATCCTTTGCCAAGATTTGCGACTTGGACGAGGTTTCAATAATCACAGATGCAAAGAAGGAAGGAATAGACAAGAGAATAGTTGAAAATACTAGGATAATTAGTGTAGAATAAAAGTGAAAGAAATTGAAAGAAAATTATAAAAAAACGGTTGATTTTAGAAGTATTTTTTGTTATACTAGGCATATAGTGATAGAAAATAAAAGAAAATAATATATTATGATAGAAAAGAGGTGTATTTCATGATATATTCGGTAACACTTAATCCATCTATTGACTACATAGTCCAGCTGGAAGAATTTAGCGAAGGAAAGCTAAACAGGTCAGAGGGTGAATATGTAAATGTCGGTGGAAAGGGTATAATGGTGTCTAAGTTACTTACTAATATAGGGGTAGAAAACAAGGCGCTAGGATTCCTAGGTGGCTTTACGGGTGACTACATATATTCTTGGTTCAAAGACCAGGGTATGGCAGAAGATTTTACCAAGGTAGGCCAAAATACGAGGATAAATGTCAAGCTTAAGGGCAACCAGGAAAGTGAAATTAACGGCAAGGGTCCAAGTATAAGCAGTGAGGAGGAAAAAGACTTTTTGAATAAGCTGGCAGGTCTAAACAAGGGTGACATAGTCATTATATCAGGAAGTGCAGCCCCAGGACTTAGCAAGGACATATTTGACCAGATAATTAAAATCTGTAAGGACAAGGAAGCTGACTTTGTGATAGATACAAGTGGCCAGGCCCTAAGAAAGGCCATATACCTAAAACCTCTATTGATCAAGCCAAACTTCGACGAGGTAAGTGAGCTTTTTGGTCAAGAATTCACTAGTAAGGATGAAATAATCCCATATGGTAAGAAGTGCTTAGAGATGGGAGCCCAGTATGCCATAGTATCAATGGGTGGAGACGGAGCCTTATTCTTCGACGGAGATAGCGTCTACTATGCACCAGCTGTAGAGGGTGTCCTAGTGAACTCAGTAGGTGCTGGAGATTCAATGTTGGCTGGCTTTGTAGGAAGTATAAAGAGTGGACTAGAGCCACTAGAAGCCTTTAAGTGGTCGGTTGCAAGTGGAACGGCTACTGCATTTTGTCAGGATATAGCGACTAAGGACCAGATTGATGAAATCTATAGGAAGATTAAGATAGAAAGATTATAATTGACGGGCACTCATAGGATGTCAGCTTAAAAAACTTATATAAAAAACAAAAGGTAATGGTTTTAAAATTTGTAAAGGAGAAATTATGAAAATTTCAGATTTGTTGAAAAAAGAAATTATGATTATGGACCTTAGTGCAGACACTAAGGAGGGCGTAATTGATGAAATGATCGCTAAGTTAAGCGAAAAGAACATGATAAACGACCCTGTAGCCTTCAAACAGGAGATTATGAACAGGGAAGAACTATCATCAACAGGTTTAGGTGATGGTATAGCAATGCCTCACGCTAAGACTAGTGCAGTAAATACACCTTGTGTTCTTTTTGCTAGAAAGTCCCAGGGACTTGACTATGATTCACTGGATGGTCAGCCAGCCTACCTATTCTTTATGATAGCGGCAGAGGATGGGGCTAACAATACTCATATTGAAACCCTAGCCAACCTATCTAGACTTCTATTAAAGCCAAACTTCATAGATTCACTAAAGGCTGCCAAGGATGCTGATGAGGTCCTAGCCCTAGTAGAGGCTGGTGAAGCAGAGGTTAATGAAGCCAAGAAGGAAGAAGCCAATGCTGTAGTGGACCAAGAAAAGCCATTAGTTGTAGCAGTTACTGCTTGTCCAACTGGTATAGCCCATACATATATGGCAGAGGATGCCCTTAAGGAGCAGGCCAAGAAGATGGGTGTAAATATCAGGGTTGAGACAAATGGTAGTGACGGTGCCAAGAACGTATTAACAAAGGAAGAAATAGAAAAGGCTGTAGGTGTAATAGTTGCGGCTGACAAGAATGTAGAAATGGACAGGTTTGATGGTAAGCACCTACTAAAGACTCCAGTTAGTGAAGCCATTAGAAATCCAAAGGGCCTAATAAACAAGTCTTTAAACAAGGAAGGTAATATATTCAAGGCTAGTGGAGAGGCCAAGTCTCAGGATGATAAGAAGGAAAAAACCTCTATAGGAGGCAAAATATACAAGGATGTAATGAACGGTGTATCTCACATGCTGCCATTCGTAGTTGGTGGAGGTATCCTGATAGCAGTATCATTCATGGCAGAAAGTTCATTTGGTGAAAATAGCCAGATATACAAGTTCTTGATGGATATTGGTGGTAATGGTGCCTTTACAATGCTAATACCTATCCTGGCTGGTTATATAGCAATGAGTATAGCTGGTAGACCAGGTCTTATGCCAGGTATGGTCGGCGGTCTTTTGGCAGTAAATGCAGGTTCAGGTTTCTTGGGTGGTCTAGCCGCTGGTTTCATTGGTGGTTATGTAGTGCAATTCCTAAAGAAGTTGACAGCAGGTATGCCTAGGTCACTTGATGGTATCAAGCCTATGATTATTTACCCAGTATTTGGTTTGTTATTGACAGGATTGATTATGCAGTTTGGTATAAACCCAGTATTCGCAGGTATTAACAAGTCAATGAATACAGCCCTTACTCACTTGGGTACAGGTAATGCAGTCCTTCTAGGAGCAGTCCTAGGTGGTATGATGGCAGTAGATATGGGTGGTCCGGTAAATAAGGCAGCCTATACCTTCTCAATAGGTGTATTCACAGCGACTCAGTCTGGTGCCTTCATGGCAGCAGTAATGGCAGGTGGTATGGTTCCACCTTTGGCTATAGCCCTAGCTACAGTAGTATTTAAGCATAAGTTTACAGAAAAGGAAAGAGAGTCTGGTATGACTAACTGGTTATTGGGTGCAACATTCATCACTGAAGGTGCAATTCCATTTGCAGCAGCAGATCCAGTAAGGGTAATCGTGAGTTCAGTGATAGGATCAGCTATTGCAGGTGGTTTAACTCAGCTATGGCATGTAAATGCCCCAGCTCCACACGGTGGTGTCTTGGTTGCCTTCGTAATGAACCCTCACCACGTATTGTTCTTCTTCTTATCAATTATTATAGGTACAGTGATATCAGGTATGATCTACGGTATCTGGAAGAAGGCTGCTTAGAATTAAGCAATCTATAAAAACAAAAAGCTGCCCCCTAACAAGGCATGCAAATTTTACAAAAAAGCACATAAATAAAAACTTTAAAATAAACATAAATCTAAAACAAATAAAAACACAAAAACACTAAATATATGATTAGTGAGGGAGTCTCTCCTGGCAATAGCTAAACTACTGCTAGGGGGACTTCTTTTTTATACACATACATGTATTAAAAGCCTATACTTTATGATATAATTTTTAGGTAAGAAGTAGATGACTTTTGGAGGTGGAATTATGGATGAAAGAGTAGCCGTTATAGGTGCTATCTTGGAGGACCCTACCAGGTCTCAGAGTCAATTTAATAGGATTGTTGCTGAATACCATGACCTCGTCAGGGGTAGGATGGGTCTGCCGCTTAAGGACAAGTGTATGTCAGTCATCAGTATCACGGTAGTTGGTACTATGGACCAGATAAATACCATGACAGGTAGGCTGGGTAATCTAGAGGGGGTCACAGTAAAGACGGCAATTTCAAGGTAGGTATGGGTAGCCTATTAAAAATATATTTTATAGAAAGAATGATAGTTTATGAATAAAAGAGTATATAAGCTAATAAATGACCTTTACTTTGATCATGACCTTAGGGAAGAGGACTTGGCATATCTCTTGGATAATATGGAATCCGAGGACAGGGACTATCTGCTTGGCCTGGCTTATAATACCAGGAACAGTCATTATGGCAAGACTGTATACATGAGGGGACTAATAGAGTTTACAAACTACTGTAAAAGAGAGTGTAAATACTGTGGTATCAATACCTTCAACAAGGATGTCAAGAGGTATAGGATGACAAAAAAGGAAATATTAGATACCTGTAAGTTAGGCTACAGGCTTGGTTTTAGAACATTTGTATTCCAGGGTGGAGAAGATCCATACTTTACAGATAAGCGTATCTGTGATATCGTAAAAGCTGTAAAGAAACTATTTCCTGATGTGGCTATAACCCTGTCTCTAGGTGAGAGGCCAATAGAGTCCTACAGGGCTATAAAGCTGGCTGGAGTTGACAGGTATTTGCTTAGACATGAAACCTCAAACCCAAGCCTATATAGGTGGCTGCATCCATTTTCTAGCCTTGATTCTAGGGTTGGATGTCTATGTAGCTTGAAATATACAGGTTTTCAGACGGGGGCAGGCTTTATGGTTGGTCTACCATGGTATACCAACAAGGACTATGCTCGTGACCTTAGGTTCTTAAAGGACTTGAAGCCTGAAATGATAGGTATAGGTCCTTTTATACCACATTCAAGTACCTCTATGAAGGACTATTCACCTGGGACTTTAGACCAGACGGTGTTAATGCTGGCCCTTATAAGGCTCTTGCTGCCAAAGGTACTCCTACCTGCAACTACGGCCCTTGCAAGCATAGGCCAGATGGGTAGGAAGAAGGGCTTGGATGCTGGCGCAAATGTGATAATGCCAAATTTGACCCCAATAAAGTACAGGGGTGACTACAGCCTTTACAATAATAAAAAAAGTACGGGCAGTGAATCTGCTGAATCACTAAGGTTGATAAGGCAGGAGCTAGAAGCCTATGGGTATAGGGCAGATATGTCCAGGGGAGATAGCAAGATGTGCGACTAGTCGAGCTAGGGTTAAAATATATTTATAACCCTTCTTGGTAAGTCTATTAAATGTATTAAAAATCTAACAAAAAAGAATTTCTAATTTGAAAGGTGGACAAGATGAATAGGAAGAGATTTGACGAAAATGCAAGTATAGATAGAGACTATATTCTATCTTTAATTGATGGTGCAAAAAATACTAGTAGAGAAGACATTGACAGGATATTGGAAAAGGCCACACATAAGAAGGGGCTTGACCATGCCGAGATTGCAGCCTTGCTTGAAATCAAGGACCCAGACCAGGTCCAGAAACTTTATGAGATTTCAGGTAGGATCAAGAGGGATGTCTATGGAAACAGGATAGTATTGTTTGCACCTTTATATATTAGCGACTATTGTGTGAATAACTGCATATACTGTGGATACAAATGTAAGAATAAATTTAATAGGAAGCGTCTGACTATGGATGAAATCAGGCGTGAAGTAGAAATTCTTGAGGAAATGGGCCACAAGAGGTTGGCCCTAGAAGCGGGTGAAGACCCTCTGAACTGTCCGATTGACTATGTTCTAGAGGCAATAAATACCATCTATGATACCTATGAAAAAAATGGGGTCATCAGGAGGATAAATGTGAATATAGCTGCTACTACTGTTGAAAACTACAAGGCCCTAAAGGATGCTCAGATAGGAACCTATATCCTTTTCCAAGAAACCTATGACAAGGAGATATATGAAAGGATGCATCCAAACTGTCTAAAGGGAGACTATAATTACCACTTGACAGCCTTTGACAGGGCTATGGAGGCAGGTATAGATGATGTTGGAGCAGGTGTCTTATTTGGTCTTGCAGACCCTAAGTTTGAAGTTCTAGGACTTATGATGCATAACGAGCACCTAGAGAAAAAGTACGGTGTAGGCTTCCATACCATATCAGTACCAAGGCTACGTCCAGCAGAGGGGGTATCACTGGAAACTTTCCCATACCTCCTAGACGATGATATGTTTAAGAAGATTGTTGCCATAATCAGGTTGCTGGCAGTCCCATACACAGGTATGATTCTGTCAACTAGGGAAGATGAGGACATGAGAAAAGAGCTTATAGAATATGGTATTTCACAGATATCAGCAGGATCATGTGTTGGTGTTGGTGGCTACCATGAGTCTATGGTCGGTGAAAATATAGGCCAGTTCGAGATGGCTGATGACAGAAAGCCAATAGAGGTAATCGACGACCTGATAGACCACGGCTATATACCAAGCTATTGTACAGCCTGCTATAGGTCGGGACGTACAGGAGAAAAGTTTATGAACATTGCTAAGTCGGAGAAAATCCACTATATGTGCAAGCCAAATGCCCTTACAACTCTAATGGAATATGCAGTTGACTACGGGAATGAAGAGTTTTTAGAAAAGGCTGAGAAATTCGTCAGAGACCAGGCAGATGAGATAGATAGAGAGGATATAAAGAAGTTTACCCTGGATAATATAAACAAGCTAAAGGATGGAATCAGGGACTTATATATATAGGTGAAATTAGGATGAATAATACGCCGATTGCAAATAGGAAGACCATAGTCTTAGCAGGTAAGAGAAATAGCGGCAAGTCAAGCCTCTTTAACTTGATATTGGGCCAGGATATGTCTATAGTATCAGACTATGCAGGCACAACAACAGACCCAGTAGGAAGGAATATGGAGCTAATAGGTTATGGACCAGTGAGGATAATAGATACAGCCGGCCTGGATGACCTGGGTGACCTGGGTCAAATGAGGGTTAAGAAGACCCAGCTAGAAATTGGGGAGGCAGACCTAATTGTCCATGTATTTAATGCCGGATATGAAGGAAGACAGGACCTCCTAGATGCTAGGGACAGGTATAAAGAACTGAATAAAAGGGCCATTTATATTTTTAATAAGTGTGATAGCCTGGAAGATATAGGGGACTATAAAAGGTCTATAGGGCAAGCATCTGACTGCCTGTTTACATCTATAGGGCAAGACAACCAGGCCTTAAAGGATAGGCTATCTAGATTTATAGCAGACAATATAGGTAGGCTAGAAGAGGATAGGAGCCTCTTAGACGGACTAGCCAAGCCTGGTGACACAGTAGTCTTGGTAGTACCTATAGATTCAGAGGCACCAAAGGGTAGACTCATCCTACCCCAGGTCCAGATGGTTAGGGCCTGCCTTGATGAAGCTATAATTTCTATAGTCGTAAAGGATACAGAACTTGAAGCTACTCTTGATAAGATTCAGTCTATAGACCTGGTAGTTACAGATTCTAAGGTTTTCGACAAGGTGGCTCAAATACTGGATGAGTCTGGAAGAAATATTGATTTGACTAGCTTTTCTATAGTATTTGCCAGACAAAAGGGTGATATAGGTGTATTTCTAGAGGGGGCGGCTTACCTAGATAGCTTGAAGGATGGAGATAGGGTCCTGATAGCAGAATCCTGTACCCATACGACGTCACATGAGGATATAGGCACTGTCCTGATACCAAACCTTATAAGGAAAAAGACTGGTAAGGATTTAGACTTTGAATTCTCTCAGGGGAAGCTAGATGAGACTGACCTATCCAGGTTTGCCCTAATGATCCAGTGTGGTGGCTGCATGATGACTAGAAACAATATGATGAATAGGATAGGCTTGGCAGGCCAATCTGGCATACCAATCACCAACTATGGGGTTGTATTAGCCTACCTAAAGGGAGTATTTGACAGGGCTATCTACTAGGATGAATTTATCTATATGCCTACTTGGACCCTCTTTATTGACCGGTTAAAAAAAATAAAATACCAGTCTGAAAAAATAGGTATAAATTAAAGAAATAAAGAATTGCAAGTCTTAATTCTGCATGCTATACTAGTGTAGGAATGATGTTAGTTTAATAATATTAAGTAGGGAGGATTTTGATGAGCGCTTTATTTGCTTTAGGTTTGGGAACAGGTATTTGTTGTGGTATATGGGGAGCAATTTCTTCAATCCAGTCTCTAGGACTTGTTACTTGGATAGGTTTTGCTGGGTGTACAGCATATTTTGCTTCTGGTAAGCACGGTCTAGAGGGTGTCAAGACAGCGATTTTGTCTACCCTATCAGGTATGATATCTGCCCTTGTAGCAATGTATATATCTGGTCTAGTACCAAATGTAGTAGCTATATCATTTATAATGACAGGTGTAATATCAGCGACTATGTGTTGGCAGGCTAAGGCCAAGGAATTGTGGTTTATACCGGGTGCCTTTATTGGATGCTTTACAACATTTGGGGCAGCCTCAATGGGTATAAATGTTATGAGTGGTGATATAATACATGTAATTTTGTCCTTCTTGTGTGGTGGAGTTTTAGCCCTATCATGTGACAAGAGTGGCCAGTTCTTACTAAAGAAGTTTGGTAAGGAAGAGGAAAATTAATAAAATACTAGCATAAAAATAGGTCGTGGATTTCCTGCTTGATAGGGGGAAATACGACCTATATTTTTTAGTCGAATATAAGCTCATAGAAAATTTTTACAAAAAATTATAGGCACTCTCTTATAAAAATACCTATAAATATCATATGAAAATTCAAGAGTCTATCCTAAAAAGTCGAAAAAAATGAATTAATCCATCCACTCATGGATAAAAAATAATTATACTTATATATAAAAACTAAAATTTTATGTATAATAAACGAATACAGTCTATAATCGTTGAAATAGCAATGCTCCCACAAATAACAAATACCCCTCGTTGCCTAAGGGGCATTGAAGGGGCATTATCTTATACTCATATTCCTAAAGATGTTGTGTTCTCGTTCTCTTGTTTTGTCGGTAACATGAATGTAAATCTTTTTGGTTATATCATCTTTTTCATGACCTAATCTTCTTTGAATTGTGTCTAATGGTATTTGTTTTTCTGCTAATATAGAAGCGTGGGTATGTCTAAAGATGTGAAAACCACAAAAGTCATCTCCCAAACATCTCCTTAATGTCTGAACAACGTTACCATACGATAAGATTGTTCCTTTTTTATTACAGAATATTATGTTGGTTTTTGGCACTAAATATCGGTTTTTGATAGTGTTTAATTCTTGTATGCAGTCTAAAGTTTCTCTATTTATGGCTATATTTCTATAAGAAGACGGAGTCTTAGGCTGTTGAATATCGAAATTAAAGAGAGTCTTATTGATAGTTAATATCATATCATCGCTTATATCTTCATATGTTATAGCTAATGCTTCGCCTATTCTAACTCCAGTATTCAATAAGAATATAATCAAACAGCAAGAAAGTTCTCTTAGGTATGTGTCTTTCTCTTTAATCTTAGCCAAAATAGCATCAATCTCATCTAATTCGTAATAAAGCTTTTTCTCTACATTAACCTTATTTTCTTTTCTGTTTATCTTTTTAAATTCATTCTTGAATGGTTTTTCTGAAATAGGATTTATAAAGTAGTTGTTCTGCCCCCAATCCAACAATGTCTTTAGGTATTTAACCTGAGTCTTAGACCTACACTTTGATACTAAAAAATTAAGTTCCTGCATTGTTATGTGGCTAACATCTAAACTGGGGTCGAATATCTTTAGCAATATATTTATATTGTTTTTGTAGACAAACTGAGTGCTGCCTTTTAAGTATTCCTTGTCTTTAAGAAACTTGTCGGACAGTTCTTTTAAAGTGATAGGCTGAAAACTATCTCCAGTTCCTTCTAACAATTCCTTTTTCTTTTCCTCAATCTTTAAGATTAGCTCTTTATATGCTAACTGTTGATTCTTTTTAGTGTCTTTAGCATATGTAACTGATACTCTTTTTCTTTTACCAGTAATAGGGTGCTTAAACTCCTCTACATATTTGACCTTGCCATCTGCTAAAGGCTCTGCTCTCACTATACATCACCTTCCTAATTATAATAATGAACTGTTGCAACCAATTTCCCTAGTATTTTGACTGAATCTAATTTAAATATCCTAGAATCATACTGTCTATTTGCTGGTGATAATATTATAGAATCTCCTTGAATTGTAACCTTTTTTAATGTGGCTCTAGGCTCAAAATCATATTCACCTTGTATTTGTACTGCAGCTATTTGTCCGTTCTCGACATGGGGTTGTTTCCTAAAGAAAGCTATATCATTATAATTTATACCAGCCTCTATCATTGAGTCTCCTCTAACTTTAAGACAAAAATCAGCTTTAACAGACTCATCAATTTCAAAATATCCTTCAAAATTTTCTTGTGCAAATATACCTACTCCAGCAGCAATCTCCCCAAGCATAGGTATCATTTTAGTCTTACTTTTGGCTTCTAATCCATTTTCATCTCTTTTCTTTAGGTCTACATTCATCAACTCTTCTGCAGTAACATTGAATAGTAATCCTAAATCTATAGTTGTCGCTGTATTAGGTTTTGCATCCCCACTTTCCCACAAAGAAATAGTTGAAGGGCTTCTTCCTAACCTTTCTGCTAAAAAAGATTGTTTATATCCAGCTTTTTCTCTTAAGTACCTTAAATTCTTTCCAAACACACTGTTACACCTCACTTTCATACTTATATTATAACATAACTTTAGTGAAATTAAAATAAATCGATAGATAAAAGTTGAATTTTATTGGATTTTTTCTGTTGACTTTAATGCCATTAAAGTGTTATAATATATATAAAGTTAATTTGATTAAAGTTTGAGAGGAGGAGTGATGAAGTTGGATGTCAACAAGGTGGTTTTCAACTTAACTGGAGCATCATATTATGCGATATTAATATTGCTAGAGTACATAAAAATAGGAATTAAAGCTATATTTAGGTTACTTTTTAGCAAATTAAAAGTACAGTTTAGTGGGGAATCGGAAATTATAAAGATTCAACCATAAATGGTAATCTTGTCAAAAAAAAATAATCAATAAAATCCACTAACTGTACCAATGTTAGTATATCATTAAAACAAAAATAAATCAATGAACAGGAGAGAAAATATGATTAAATATGTAGACTGCGATATATTCGATATGAATGTAGATATTATCGGACACCAAGTAAATCTTTATGGAATTATGGGTGGAGGCATAGCAAGAGAAATAAAGGAAAGATTCCCAGATGTTTATGAGGAATATAGAGAGATTTGCTTATCAGAAAGTGGTCTTTTAGGAAAGATGTACTTAACTTATGCTTATGTAGATGAAGATGGAGAATCAGAACTAATGATAGCAAACTTATTCGGACAAGATGAATCCGTAGGACAAAGAGTGTTAACTAACTATTCTGCCTTAGCCAGTTCTTTGGAGTTCTTGCATGATTGGGCAAGTATGTTAGATAAAAAGACAATAGCATTACCTTATGGTTTAGGGTGTGGCATTGCAGGTGGTGATTGGAATATCGTATCAAAGATTATAGAGGATGAGTTTGGAGATGACGAAGAAATTCTTTGTTATATATGTAGGTTGGTTTAAAGGAGAGGATTATGAGCAATTTAAAATCTTTAAAAAACATCATAGAAAATTATTCAGAGCAACTAAAATATCTCTCATCTAGTGAGATAGAAAATCTTCAAGCACTATTAGAGGATATTAAAGATAGACCTAAGAACATATGGGATTTAGAAACAAAAGATAGGGAAACATATTATCGTTTATGTGGCAATGGGTGTGTATGCAGTGATTTTTTTTCTTCTATTACCGATAAAGATATTAGAGATATGGGTAATGCTTTTTTAACTAGAGAGGAAGCAGAGTTTGAAAAAGAGAGAAGAAAGATTGAGGCTATTCTAAAGAAGTATAGTAGACCATTTAAACATGAAGAAGATAATTGGTATATAGAGTGTTCCCATGCTAGTAAACATATAGGTATAGATGCTTTATGTGAATATGATTGTGGAATTATTTATTTTGAATCAGAAGAAATAGCACAGATGGTAGTTGATGAGATAGGGAGAGATAGATTGATAAAGTATTGGTTTAATGTTAATAGCTAAAATAAAGATAAACAAGAAAGCAGGTAAAGATATGAAGACAGACATAGAAAAGTATGTAAACAGTAAGCTAGAAGAGTTTGAAAAAGAAATGAATAAGAAAAGAGAGGAATTTGAACAAGACTTAAAGAAAGAGATTACCTGGATGTCTAGACCTAAGAATATATGGGATTTAAAGACTGAGGATGGAGAATATTATTATTATATTCCTACATATGGGCAAGTATGTCGAGGTGTTTTTAATACTACTTATGATGAATGGGCTAGAGACAGAGGAAATGCGTTCCTAACACTAGAAGAAGCTGAATTTGAAGTAGAAAGAAGAGAGATAGGGGCTATTATGAAAAAGTATAGTAGACCCTTTGAATATAATAAATGTAATTATTATATTGTGTGTGACAAAAGATATAATAAAATTGAATTTTTGGAGAATCATTATGTATATAATGGCTTATCTTATTTTGAATCGACAGAAATAGCAAGAAAAGTGGTAGACGAAATAGGAGAAGATAGATTAAAGAAGTATTGGTTTGGAATTAAGTAGAGGAGATTAACATATGATAAAGAAAACTATGTATCCTAAGACAAGTAGGATTGGAAATAAGATGGGAGATATTTTGATTACAGAGAAGTTAGATGGGTCTAACTTATCTATATTTAAACTAAATGGTGAACTCTATATTGGACAAAGAAATTATATTTTTAAGCTAGATGAGATAGACGAACAAAAGGAAATGCTATATCAAGGACTACACGATTGGCTTAAAGAACATGGTGAATTTTTAGAAAAGGAGCTACACGAAAAAGCTGTAATAATTGGTGAGTGGATAGGAATGGGAAGAATTACATACGCTTGGGAGAATAAGTTCTTTATGTTTGCAAAAGCAAATGTGAATGAAGATTTTACACTACATAAGATAAATTATGTTCATGAGTATTTTATATATTCATTTGTTAATAGAGAAATCCCATCTTTTATAAGTATAGTGCCTTTAGTTAAAGAGCTGAATGTGTATCCGACAATAGCAGAACTAGATTCATTGTATGAAAAATACAGAACAGAAGAAAATAGAAGTATAGAGGGTTTTATCGTTGTGGAATCCCATGGTATAAAAAAGTATGTGAGGATGAAAAGAGGAGTATTAGAACCTCATCATTCTTAAAAATTGATTAAAAGGAGATTATATAATGGATATTGAGAATAGAATCAACAATTGCAGAGAACATATTGGGGAATTACTTGAATATGTAAATGCCACAAAAGAGAGATTATCACCAAATAGAAATCTATTTAAGGATTTTGAAATAATTACTAAAATGTTGCATTCAGTTAATGAGACCCTACTAGATTTATCTAAAAAGGTTATGGATGAACATGATGAGCTTGATTTAAGCCCACTAAATGATGTTGAGTTTAAAATACAAGCGATTAAACTTAACATACGTATTATAGAAGATGTAAATGTATTATATAGAATATAAACACCTATAAGACAATTAGAATAAGAAATTATAAAAAGGAGAAAGCATGATTGAGCTAAGAGGAAAATATAACAATGCAATAGTCTATACAGATAACATAGAGCAAGAAGCTATATCACAGATAATAACCCTACTAAATCAACCATTCGCAAAGCAGAATCCGATTAGATTTATGCCAGATGTTCACGCTGGTAAAGGCTGCACAATTGGATTTACCATGAAGATGGATAAAATTGTTTGTCCTAATCTAGTTGGGGTCGATATTGGCTGTGGGGTTTTGGTTGCAAAACTAGGGAGTATCAGTATAGATTTTGAAAAGCTAGACAAGGTAATAAGAGAAAGAGTTCCGTATGGATTTAATGTCCATGACTATCAGAGACCTTTTAATTTAGAGGGTTTGATGATGTATGACTCATTAGGGAACAAGGATAGGATATTAAAGTCATTAGGCACTTTAGGTAGTGGTAATCACTACATAGAGATAAATGTAGATGAACATAATGACAAGTATCTTGTGATACATTCTGGGTCAAGAAATTTAGGAGTACAGGTTTGTGAGCATTATCAAAAGATAGCAAGAGAAAAATGCACAGACGCTGCAAAGGGACTAGAATATCTAACAGGTCGGGATTATGAAGATTATATCCACGATATGATGATAACACAAAGATATGCAGGAGCAAACAGACAAAGGATGGCTGGAGAGATTGCTAAGAATATGGGTTGGGACTTTTTAGAAGTTTTCCAAACAATCCATAATTATATAGATGAAGAAGGCTATGTTAGAAAAGGGGCTGTTTCTGCTAGACTAGGTGAAAAATTAATCATTCCATTAAACATGAGAGATGGTTCTTTAATCTGCGTTGGTAAGGGAAATCCAGACTGGAATTATTCAGCACCTCATGGAGCAGGAAGAATCCTGTCAAGAGGGAAAGCAAAAAGAGAGCTGGATTTAGAAACATTCCAGAACGAGATGAAAGGTGTTTATTCTACTTGTATAGATAAAGCAAGGCTTGACGAATCTCCAATGGCATACAAGGACTATCAGGAGATTATAAGTAACATAGGAGATACTGTTGAAATTATTTCTCACATCAAGCCATTATACAATTTTAAGGGGTAGATACGGAGAAAATAAAAAGCAATATTTGATAAAAAGGTATTGAAAAACAAAATAAGATATGATATAATATATATATAATCAAAGAAAGGAGGTCTGAAAAACACATGGTTGTTTTGAGGGTTAAAGATATTCAGAAAGAATATAACATATCTAAACCAACTGCTATCAGGCTTGTAAAGGATTTTGAAAATGAAATCTTGAGAGCCGACAGTAAGATTCCAAATTCTTGCCTGTTAATAGACGAGAATATCAAATGGGTAAACTCAATAGCCTTCTATCACTTCATGTTAAATAGGCAAAAATTAAAAGACCCTATAGCAAGGGGCAGAGTCAAAAAGTTTAATTCAGAAGATTATAAGGGGGTTATTTGATATGTCATTATTAGAAAGAGCATTTGAGTTGGTTAAAAAGGAGTATGGTATTAAGGAAGGGGATGTTTTTAAACTAAAGGGTGATGACAAAGAATATTATCAAAAGGATGGGACAATATGGTGCAAGGGACACTGCTATAACAGGCTAGAAGATGTTAAGGTATCTGATATGATAATATACTATCTATTAACAGATAAGGTTGAGATAGTTGGATAGGGAATCAAGTCAATCACTAAGGGAGAGAGTAATGGAAAAAAGTATTTTTAATAAAGAAGAATTAATGAGTTTTTTGAATGAGAATTATACAAAAATGTCTATTGGCAACAGTTTTTGCAATGCAATAGACGATAATAACATTGAAATCATAAAGGTTTTTGAGGAAGGATTTGAAGTTTTGCATAAGAGGTTCAATCCAGATGCCTGCGAAGATGAAATTATTAGAAAGAGTGGATTCATTAATTTTGAGGATTGTCCGAAAAGGATAGAATTACAAGAGGTTTAATAGCTGTAATGAGAAAAGAAGAGATTTTGAGGGTTCTAACTCAAAGAATGGGTCAAAATCAGGGGCTTAAAGTGTATTTCTATGACGAAGAAAAAGACAAAGCTCCTGTTGGGATAACCTTTTATCATGATGAAGTAGAATTATTGATAGAAGTTATCAAGCAAAATTTTGATGATGACCTTAATTTGAGAGAAGGAAACCCTAGCAAGGTAAGAATAACAGAATGGGAGGATTAAAGTTTGAGAGGATTTGAGCCTGTAAGAGAGGAATTTAGGCAGAATGAAGAATATTATATGCCTAAAAGAAGCACAAAAGCTAGTGCAGGATACGATTTTGCAACTCCAGTTAGAATAGTTTTGCATCCACACGAGCATAGCAGAATTATTCCAACGGATATTAAGGTTTCTATGGGGGAAGATGAATTTCTAGCTTGTCATGTTAGAAGTTCTCTAGGAATGAAGAAGGGTATATCCCTAACAAACATTACTGGTATCATAGATTCAGATTACTATTCTAACCCAGACAATGACGGAAATATATGTTTTCAGTTGAAGAACAATAGTGAGCATACTGTTGTCATTGAAAGGGGTGAGAAAGTATTCCAGGGAATATTTCAGAAGTATCTAAAAACAGATAGTGATGAAATAAACTCAAAAAGAACTGGTGGTATAGGCAGCACAGGGGAGAAAGAGAAGATTACTGTAGATATCTCTAAGTATAGAGATGAGGTATTAAAGAAATGTCATGATACACTACATGAGCCACTTAGAAGAGTAGATGAAAGCTTGACAAATGCAATAACCGACCATATTTTAAACGAGGATTGGAAAGCAGAAGATTTTGATATATCAATAAAGGATAATACCCTGGAAGTAAAATGTAATACTGATGGGGTAGTAACTAAGGTTGTTAAGTGTAAAGAAGATGTATTTGATTTAGAGAAAGCTGTTATGATGGCTCTTTTAAAGCAGTTTGATGTGAATTATGGACTTGTGGATAAAATTATCAAAAACAGCCCATATCCAAGAGAGGGTGAATCTTATTATTCTGTTGATTTCAATGTTTTTAGCCAGCCTGATATAAGAGCGAGAGAATGGACTTGGGAAGGTGTAAAAAGATTTGTTCCGTCATTTGAGGATAATATATTTAAGACAAGAGAAGAAGCAGAAGAAAAAGTGAAGCAGATAAGAGATATTCTTAAAAGGAAGTAAGATTATGAGAAGAAAGGGAGATTATTTAATTTCTGAAACTGATGCTTATGAACTCCCTGTATTTGTAGGAAACATAGACGAGGTTAGTCAATTTCTTGAAATGCCAATTAATACAATTCGTAAATTGGTAAATAAGGGGGCTACACAAGGTATGAAGTATCAGATAACAAGAATAGAAAATTAATATTAATGGTTAAAAGATAAGTTTTATCTCATTTTTTATATTGCACAAAAACAACATTGAGTATGACATATTTTTAACCATAAAGAGGAGAATAATTATGAGAGGATATAAGGAATATGTTGTTTAAAAAAGAATATACTACATCATTTACCGATGGCACTTTAAAAGAATCAGAGTTGAAGAAGTTTACTCTAGAGGAACTGTGTTCTCTTTTAGAAGCAATGAATGCAGAGAAAGACCTGAGATTTTTGAATTTTCCAGTTATTGAAAATGCTTATTTTGAAGATATGATTTTAAAAAATATATGCCTTAAGGGTGTAAGGTTTATAAATTGTAAATTCGAGAATTGCATGATATCAGATTCGAATTTAACAAGCACGGAATTTATAAGCGTAGTTTTCGAGAATGTATGTTTTTCTGGGAATGATATGAGATTAGCCGGTTATTTTAATTCCCAACTAAAATCGGTACATATAAAAAGATGCATCATGTTTGATAATCAGTTTGCAGAAACATCGTTTGAAGATGTTCTTATTTACAACTCCAATTTAGATAATTCTAATGTAGAAGAGAGCAATTTTGATAATATTCGTTTAATTGAAAATTCTGGGACACTATTAAATTGCCCAGAAGAAGGTTCTTTTATAGGGTTCAAAGGTTTGTGTGGCGAAGATGGACGTAGTTTACTTATATGTAAATTAGAAATCCCTATGGATGCAAAAAGAAGTAGTGCTTTTAGCAGAAAATGTAGGTGTTCAAAAGCTAAAGTTTTAGAGATATTAGCTATGGACAATGAATATAATTTCACTATTCCAGTTGAAAAAGCATTCTCTTTACATACATCAGGATTTAAATACAAAGTTGGAGAGATGGTATATCCAGATAACTTTGATGTCGATAGATGGAATGAATGTAGTAATGGGATACATTTTTTTATGACTAAGCAAGAAGCAATAGATTATTGTTATTAAAAAGCAAAGGAGAGTTAAATGGCAGAAAAGACAAGAGATAACATTTCAAGCTTTAATACATTCTGTTTTGTGGGGACATTAAGCAAAACAGACGATTATTATAGTGAATATATTGGAAAAAACAAAAGCGACATAGTAAAAATCAACTTTATGGTAAAGTGTGGAAGGAATAAGCACTTTGTTGAGTCAGTTGCTTTTAGACCAAAAGACGGGAATAAGATAATTCACCTGTTCAAGAAAGATGGAACTAGAGCAACAATCCCATTTAAGGATAGGATTAATGCAGATACAAGCGACCTAGGCAGGATGCACAATTCATATAGCGAAATGGAAGCAGGAAAGACTAGATTTGCTCATGGTGTTGACTTTATAGAAAAGGTTAAATCTGTATTCTCTACTGAAAGATATAAAGGCAGAAAGTATAAGATTACTGGCAGTGTAGAAAATGAAGGGTATACAGATAAGAATGGCAATCCAAGAGTTATCACGAAGTATATCGTTAACCATATAGAGGAAGTTCCAATGGAAACAGAGGATTCATCTACAGCTAATCTAAAGCTATATCTACTAGATAATTGCTTAACTAGATTTGATGATGTTGCGATTCTTGAAGGAGAAGCAGTAAGAAAGACAATGGATGGTTATGAGCCAGCCACTATGCAGGTAGAGCTACCATTGGGGGATAAAGCTGATAGGGCTTTTGAGATGTATCAAACAATGTATCGAGGCAATTCTGAACAGTTAAATAAGGCAGGGTTAAAAGTCGATGTAATAAATGGAACTCAAGATGTTGACTTTACAGAAGATATGTTGACAGATGAAGAAAGAGATAGGATAGAGTTAGGTATAGATACTTTTGAAACCATAAAGGCAACTAAAGGTTCTGGTGTTGGCGAAAGGGAAAGAAAGTTTGTTAGGATTAGAGATTTACAAGGCTACTCTGAAATTGAAGAAACTGTATTAACTCTTGAGGATATAGGATTAAAGAAGGTTGAGTTTATCAGGGCTGATGAGCTTCCAGAATCTCCAAGTGAGTTTGGGGCAATAGATGATGACGATTTACCATTCTAAGAGGAGTGTGTTGTATGGACAAGAAGATAGGAATAGAATTATTTAGATATGAAAATCTATTATTTGGAAAAGTATTGTATATGGATGAGAGCTTGAGAGGCTCTGGAGTTTTGTATAGAGGAAAATTAGTAGATATTAGGTCTGTTGGTAGCCCAGATTTAGAGGAGGGTATTCTGTTTGTTGGAGGCAGAGGGAAAGAATATGACAACGATGTCTTTAAGTACACTTATAGTAGCGAAGAAAAAGCCATTGAAGTGGCAAAAGACATAGAGAACGGAATCAATTTTATAAATAAAGGAGAAGTAAGAGGAGACTCATCCTCTGTGCATAGAGTAATATAAGGTTGAAATTAATGTTTTATCGAAAATAGCTTCATATGACCGTATTGCATACTTGTCTATTTCAAAGATACCAACAACCTCGTGTTCTATTCCTAATCTCTCAAGAGCCATTCTTTGAGTGCCTATGCCACTAAAAGCTTCTATAACTCTTAATATTATTAATCACCTCAACTTAAAACATTAAATTTAGGAGATATTTCTAAAGTTAATGTTAAAGATGTTCCAGATTGTGATTTATTTACATATAGTTTTCCTTGTCAGGATATATCGATTGCAGGAAAATTAAAAGGCTTAGATAAAAACTCAAATACAAGGTCTGGGCTATTATGGGATTGTGAGAAAATCATAAGAGAAAAGAAACCAAAATATCTTTTAATGGAAAATGTGAAGAATTTAGCTGGTAAGAAGTTCAGAAGTGATTTTAAAGAATGGCTAAAGATATTAGAAGATATGGGATATACAAACTATTGGCAAGTTTTAAATACTAAAGATTATGGAATCCCGCAAAATAGGGAAAGAGTCTTTTGTGTAAGCATATTAGGTGAACACACACCATATGAGTTCCCAGAAAAATCCCCTCTAAAGCTAAGAATGAGAGATTTATTAGAAGATACTGTAGATGAGAAGTTCTATTTATCTCAAGAACAGATAAATAAGATTAAATTCTCAACATATTTCAAAGACCCTAGGTGTGTAAAAATAAATCAGATAGGGCAGCATGACACAGAAAAGAGAAAGAATACCAGTATATTTAGAGTCTATGATGATAATGGATTAGCTCCAAGTTTAACCACTATGGATGGAGGACATAGAGAACCTCATGTTATAGATGATAGCTTACCATTTAGAGTTAGAAAACTAACACCTAAAGAGTGTTGGAGATTAATGGGCATTGAAGATAAATATTTTGATAAGGCACAAGAAGTGTGTAGTAATACTCAATTATACAAACAAGCAGGAAATGCAATAGTAGTAGATGTTTTAATAGCTATCTTTGATAAGCTATTTTTAAATAATCATTGAAAAGCAACATTAGATATAAAATTAGATAACAAAAGGAGTGATTGAATGGCATTTAAAGAGCCAACAGTAAAAAAGACAATAACAGATATCTCTCAAGCAATGATATACATGCGTTCTACAAAGAAGTTTGGCAAGACAACTCTTTTTAGAGATATTATTTTAGAGAAATATGGAAAACCAGAGAACGGACTGTTATTAGGCATAGGTCATGAGCATGGATATTCATTACTTGATGACTTAAATTCAACGCAGATTGAATCATGGCAAGACATGGAAGACTTTTTAGAATGGTTAGCATCAGACAATGAGAAGGCTAAGAAAATCAAGATGATTAGCTTTGACACAATAGATGAACTTATTCCACTAGCAGAAGAAGAAATATGCAGGCAGTGGGAAAAGAAGAAAAAGGTAAAGTGCGAAAGTATTAATGAAGCATTTGGTGGGTATAATGCGGGGCCCAAGAAAGCAATTAAGCTTATAAAAAAAGTTATTGCTAGACTAAGAAAGTTAAACATAGGTGTTTTTGCTATTGCTCACACTAAACTAAGAACTGTAAAAGACAAGGGGTCAGAAGGAACAGAAGGCTATCAGATACTAACATCTAATCTTGACTCTAGGTATGAGTCTCTATTTGGGGACATATTTGATTTTGTGTTCACAGGTAGTGTAGATAGAGAGATTAATGATGGTGTAGTTTTATCAGATGAGAGAAGACTATATTTTAGAGGGAATACAAGAATAGATGCTGGTGGTAGATATTCTGGTGGTTCTGTACCAGAGTATATGGTCTTTGAAAATGAGAATAACGCAGCCGAGTTCATTAAAATTGTTGAAGAAGGTATGAGAAATTCTTTAAGGAATAAGAAAACGGACGAGGAGTATAAACAGTACAGGAAAGAAGTTGAGAAAGAAAGAATTGAAGAGTCCAAAAAGAGTTTAGAGGAAGAAAAAGAAGAAGCAGCTAATGCAGAAGCCAACAAGTATCTAGATTTTGCAGTAGAAAAGGGTATTGACTTTGCTAGAAAATATTACTCTAATGATAAGTTTAAGAGTAAGGTGGCAGAGTGTTTAGCAAATGCTAGTGTCAAGAAAATACAGGAATTGCCTAATGAAGATTTTGCAGAATTAATTAAATATGCTGTGGAAGAATTAGGACTAAGTATGGATATTTAATAGATTGAGAGATTTTTCTCTCTTTCTATTGGAGATTTTTATGGAACAAGAAATAAGAAAAAAGATAATTAAAGAGCTAGGTATAAAGAAGATTACTGATAGAGATTGGGAAAGAGTGTATAAAAGGCTAACAAACGAATTATCAGAAAACACAATCCTTGAAATGATTGATAAGTATGCTTTTGATATAGTAGTATTTATGCCAAAGTATATCAAGACCAACAGACAGAAGCTTGATTATTTGACAGATAGGTTAATAAGAGAGAGAGAAGATTTCTTTGAGAATAAATATCAGATAAATAGATTTATGCCTAGTGAATTTAATTTTAGAGATGGCGAGCAGGTAGAAAAGAAGAAAACATTTCTAGATTACCTAGAGGAGTTGTAATGAGTGTAGCAGACAATCAAGAAGAAGTAAGCGTTTTGTTAGAGAATGTAGATTTAGTCGAAAAAAATGGATTTGATTACCTGGTAGGATTTAACCCTGATGGAACAATACATTATGTCTTGGAAGTGAAAACTTTTAATGCACTGACTAACGAAGAGACTTTTGATATGAGTGCTTTTGTTAATGAGAATTGGTATCGTGAAAACGGATATAAGATAATTTGCAAGAATCAAGATTTGCTGTTGAAGGCATGGGAAACAAAAGGGTCAGAGGAGCAATAGTTGGTGGATATGTTATGTTAATGTTCCAGCATATATATATGTTCTTAGAAAGTTGTGATGAATATGATAAGTAGTAAAGAGGAAGAAATAAGAAAATCGATAAGGGAAGGAATGGTCTTTTCGATTGAAAAAGCCAGTATCATCAAGAAAGATGAAAAGTATTATATATTTAGTTTTTGTCCTAGTGAGGATTGGTGTCATAAAAACAGATGTGAGGTAATTGAAAAAAATAAAGATGTGAGGTTTAAATTCAATGGAAATTGTAGATGAAAGACTAGCGACTAAAATCGGTGCGGGTGATTTGGTTGGTGTAGAGGAAAGTTTTGAGATTGATTACTATATAGTGGTGGTTGATAGATTGGAACAGAATTTTGGCTTAATTTCACCTTATGGCTTCTTTGACTGTAGTGGATATAAGTCATTTGAAGAACTACAAGAAGGAACAAGATGCTTTCTGGTGGCGAAGAATGAGGATTTAAAATTGAGCTTTTAATGGGAGAAATATATGAAAGTAAATTTAAAAATAGAAGATAGGATATTGAAAGATATAGACATAGAAGATTTTATCTGTGAAGAAATTGCAGGAGATTTAGTACGAATTGGCTGTAAAGATTTATTTATTGATAAACCTCTTTTCTTTAATGGGGAGAAAATTATTGCTAAGAATATTGAGGCAATTATAAAAGAAGCATTCTATGGTAATATTGAAAGAATCCCTCCTGATATTTGCTATCAGATAGAGGTGCATAAGGATGAGGATAAAATTATTACTCTTACTCTTATAGAAGAATAGCTGGAAGTTGAGGAGAAAATATATGAAAGTAAAGATAAATTATAGTGCAGAATTAGAAATTCCAGAGATAGAGGAATATGCCGAGGCAATAGAAAAGCTTAGAGGTGATAATATTGAGAGCATAAAAAAAGAATTTAAAGAAGAACTTGATTTTTTATTTTACCATAATGAGGATGGAGTCAAGTTTGAAAGTAATTTTGATATGGCTGTAGATAAATAGGAAGGGGATACTATGTTGGTAGAATTAGATTATAAAGTTACTTTGAATATCCCGGATGAAGAGATTATAGATGGATTAAACGGTAATTATTGTCGAGAGAAAAGTAAGATTGTTAAAGAGAAAATATTAAGAGACCTCAATGACCTCTTTTTCGATACAAACAGCCCCATAAAGGGAGAATTGAATTTTTTAATCAATGGAGAGGAGATTAGATGATAGTACAGCAAATTGCTAAAAATAAAAATGACGAATATTTTACACCAAAATATGCAGTAGACCCTATCTTAAAATACCTTAAACCAAATTCTACAATTTGGTGTCCCTTTGATAAGGACATTTCAGAGTATGTTAAGGTTCTTAGAGGGGGGGTCATAAAGTTATTTTCTCTCATATAGATAATGGAGGAGATTTCTTTAATATGGAAGTACCAGAATGTGATTACATTATAAGTAATCCACCTTATAGTAAAAAAGGAGAGGTTTTAGAGAAACTATTTGGTTTAGGAATACCATTTGCTATGTTAGTTGGTGTGGTTGGACTCTTTGAAAGCCAATTTAGATTTCAATTATTTAAAAATAACGATTTTGAATTGTTGTATTTTAATAAAAGAATTGATTTTTTAGATGGACTAAGTGAGAATTTAGATTCAAAATGCAGTCCTCCATTCAGCAGCATATATGTATGTCATAATATATTACCAAAGCAGATAGTATTCGAGGAGATTAATAAGGTGAAAATATAAATAAAGAGGTGATAATTATTCAATATTTAGGTGGTAAGTCAAGGATTTGCAAAGAACTAGGACAATTCTTTAATTCAAAACTTGCAGAGAGAGAGAGAATCAAGTGTTCGTAGACTTGTTTTGTGGTAGTTGTAATGTTATTGCAGAGATTGACAGCAAATACCATAGAATAGCTAATGACAAACACAAATATCTTATTGCTATGTGGAAAGCAATGCAAGAAGGGTGGATTCCACCAGACACTTGCAGCGAAGAAGAATATAGACATATCAAACAAAACAAGGATGATGATATGGCTCTAAGTGGCTTCGTAGGATTTGCTTGTAGCTTTGGTGGGAAATGGTTTGGAGGATATGCCAGAAGGAAAGACGCTTATAGGAATTATTGTGTTCAAGGTAAAAGAGGCAACATTAGGTTAATTGAAAATATGCAGAATGTTCAATTTGAAAACAAGAATTATAAAGACCTTGAGATTCCTGATGGTGCAGTTGTATATTGTGATATCCCATATAAAGGCAAAACACAATATTCTTTAAAAGAGTGTGGTAAGTTTAATCACAATGAATTTTATGACTGGGTAGAGAAAAACAAACACAGATTTGATATTTATATCAGTGAATATAAAGAGTCTGTTCCGGATGGATTTGAGATAGTTTGGGAAAAAGAATCAAAGACCGATTTAGGAAATATAGATAACCAAAAAATAAAAACCACCGAGGTTTTAATTACACCAATTTGAAAAGCAACATAGAGTATAACAATAAAATAACAAGGTAAGGAGTGATTATTCCTGTATAATGAAAAAATAAAAAATAAATATCCTGCCAAAATGTTAGCCGAAAGGGAGTTCCCTGAAACACAGGTAATATCTTGTTTGATGGAAGATTTAACTTTATTAGATGATTATGAGTTAAAAGAACAAGACTTCTTGTCTATTGAGTATAGAATTATGTGGAACATCATTAAAAAACTAAAAGAAGAAGGTTATCAGTCAGCCTCCTTAATGGAGATTAAGAGTAGATTGTCAGAGCCAGAAAAACAGTTTTTTAAAGATGAAAATATATGGAGCGTTCTTAATGATGGGGCTTCTTTAATAGAAGTAAGCAAGTTTAAGAGTTACTTAGATACATTGTGCAAGAATAACATATATACCACTTTACATAAATTAGGATTTGACCTATTTAAAGAGGTGACATATAACAAAAAGACATTTGTTCCTTTTGAGCTGTTCAGAAATATGACAAGTAATGAAGTCAAGGAGTTTTATGAGTATCAGATAAATAATTTTGGTACAGTTGACACAGATAAGAGCATAGAAGAAAACTTCATTACATTTGATGATGATTACATAAATGACATCATGGAAGGTAAATCAGTAGGAACAATGTTTGACCAGGCAGGAGAAAACATCATTAACCAAAAGATACAAGGGTTTCCAATAATGAGTAAGCAGTCCAATGGATTACTTGCAGGAACATTATCTTGTTTAGCTGGGTACACCAATGTAGGTAAATCTACCTATTTGGTATCAATGATTATGGCTTTGGTTTATAGGGGAGAAAAAGTTGTGCTATGTTCTAATGAGCAGAAGGTAAAGCCATTTAAAGATAATTTCTTGATGTGGGTATTGGTAAACAAACTCAACTACAAGAAACTTGATAAGAATAAGCTTAAGCAAGGGAGAGAAGCTTTTTCAGATGAAGATTTGGAAATGATTAAATTGGCAAGGAAAATTTGGGATGAAGAATATCGGTCTAAGATTCTATTTATATCAATACCTTCAGCCAAGATGGAACAAGTGGAAAAGAAGTTTAGAGAACATCATCTAAGAAGTGGATATACAACATTCATCTATGACACCTTTAAGCTTGATTTTTCCAACAAAAAGGAAACTTTCTGGCTTTCATTGGTAGAGGATTCAAGAAGGTTAGCAGAATTTGCGAATAGATATGCAGGGAATAATGTAAAAGTATTCGCCACAATGCAGAATGCTTTAGCAACAGAGGGTCAACTATGGTTAACAAGGAATGTTTTAGCCAATGCAAAACAGGTAGTTGAGGTATTTCAGAACTTATTTTTAATAAGGGATATGTACCAAGACGAAAAACTACCAGATTCAAAGTTTTACTGCAAACCTTATACAGTCAGGTATACAACGAATCAAGATGGACAAAGGGTTAAAGAAACTATTGAATATGAGTTAGACCCTAACCAGGTGTATAAGGTTGTATTCTTAGATAAATTAAGAGAGGGTAAGACATCAGGGTCTGGAAACTATGCTATTGTTCTAAAGTTTGATGGGGAGTTTGGAACAATGGAAGAAGTGTGTTATTGCACTCCAGCACGAAAGAACATAAATGCTGGTTAAAGAAGCACTCTTAAAAGACAATAATATAGAAAAAGTATTAAGTTTCTATGGATATGCCAATATCACAGACAGAGGAAAAGAGGTTAGGTGTGGGTTTTCCATAGAAACCAACCCATCCTCTATAACTGTTTATAAAAATGAAAACTTAACTGCTATTGACTTCACAGGAAATCTCACAGGAGATATATTCACAATACTGATGGAGCATAAAGGGTTAAGTTATTCTGAAATAATAAGAGATATAAAGAACTTATTAGATATTAAGATTACATATTCAGAAAAAAAAGAGAATGAGAGTGTAACAAGAGTTTTTGATGATATTCTCTTTAAGAAAAAAGAAGAATTACAAGTGTATAGAGAAGAAGTTCTTGATAAATACGCAGATAAATGGAACATACGCTTTTTCAAAGACGGAATCTCTGTTGCAACACAGAAGAAATTTGGACTAAGATACGATTATGAAGAAGAAAGAATAGTGATTCCACACAGGACTTTAGATGGAGAGCTATGTGGGATAATAGGAAGAATTAACTTAGACGAGGGTTATGGCAACAAGTATCTACCTTTAATCTCTCATAAAGAGGGAGATAAGGTTGTTAGATATAATCACAGAAAGAGTCAAACCCTATATGGCTATTCTCAAAACTATAAAGACCTGTATGGGGCAGATGTGATTTATGTTGGTGAATCAGAAAAGTTTGTTATGCAGCTAGATAGTATGGGGTATCACAATGCTTTATCTCTATCTGGAAGCAACATATCTAAGGAACAATGCCTAGCAATAGCAAAACTAAATCCTAAGAAGGTAGTTCTATGTTTTGATGAAGGTCTTGAAGAAGTGGTTATGTATAGAAGTGCTAATCAGCTTTCAATGATTCTAAGTAGAATGAATATTGAGGTTGGTTTAATTATAGATAGAGAAAACAAATACCTGGAAAGAGGGAGTAAGGACTCTCCCACAGATAAAGGAAAAGAGGTTTGGAAATCTCTTATACAAAATTGTTATGAAAGGAATTAGAATATGATAAAGATTAATGCAGATTTTGAAAAAGAAGCAATAGTCTACGGATATTATGAGTTAGAGGTAGATGAGGATATGTGGAGTGATATGACAGAAGAAGAAAGAATCATTTATATAAACACTCATGGGACTCCTCATGTTGCAGACTTGACAGAACTGAATGAGGAAATAGATAATATCAAGACTATCAATGAGATTGGAGAGTGTTAGTATGTTTAAGTGGCTTTGCTTACTGTTTGTGCTAAATGTATTATTTGAGTCGATATACTTATATATAAAGAGTGTTAATAGTGTACAAGTGATTGATGTTCCTAGAAAATGGACTATGCTCTGCTTTATACCAACAATGTGTTTGTTCGGAATATGGATAAAAACTTTATATGGTGATTTGGGGACATTCCCATTCACAGCAACATTGTTTATGGCTCAATTAATAATAGCTCTAATCTATGGGGTTGCTATTATTGTATTATATTACAATGTGATACTAAAACTTGTTAATAGAGGAAAAAATAAACCGAAGTATAAAGTTGGGGATATTATAAAGTGTGAGCATATAGATATTCCACTAACAATCCTTGCAATAAAAAGGGGTCATAACTGTAGAAAATTTCTCTACATCTTAGAATATGGCATAGTTATACCTGGGGGTTTGATAATAGAGGTAGTAAATGAACAAAAATAATAGAGAATTATTTAGCTTTAGTAAGTTGACAACATTCCATACTTGTCCATACTCCTATTATCTCACCTATATAGAAAAAGAAGATAGAAAAGACAATGTATATTCTTTTTTAGGTGGCAAGATACATGAACTGCTGGAGTATCTACAAAGAGGTGAAAAGACTAGAGAAGAAGCAAAAGAGTTGTTTTTAGAGTATTTGTCAGAAACAGAAATTCTTGGTTATGATTTTCCCACAGAAAACTCTGGCAATAATTTCAAAGAGTGTATTTTAGACTATTTTGACAACTATGAGCCATTTACAGAAGTAGATTTTCAAATAGAGGAATACTTTGAAGTAGAGATAGGTGGGATTCCAGTTAGAGGTTATATAGATATATACACCATAACCGATAACAAATACATAGATATATATGATTATAAGTCATCATCTAAGTTCTCCAAAAAGGATTTGGAAACTAAAAAGTTACAGTTAGTGATTTATGCTTTAGCCTTAAAAGAGAAGTATCCAGATAAAGAGATTAGAGGTCTTTACTTTGATATGTTGAAGTATTCGGTCAATGAAAAGGGAACAGTTAAAGAGAGAAATAAGCTGTGTAGCACGAAAGAAAGAGCGTTTGTGGAAGTACCATTTGACGAGGAGAACATCAGTCAGGCTATTGATTTTGTTAGAGGAACTCATAATTCGATTAAAGATTTAGACCCCTTAGACCCTGATGAATGGGAAGCAAATGTAAACAAATTCTTCTGCTCTAACTTATGTAGTAATTATTCTATATGCCCCTATATTAAAAAGGAATAATATTGAATAACTACTTGAAAAGCAATATAAGATATGATATAATATATATAGAAAGAAAGACAAGGTGATGTCATGATAGAGATTAATAAAAAATATGCCATAACTGTAGACCCCTATTGTTTCATCTTGAATGAGATAGGAAAAGACAAAAATGGGAAGAAAATACTAAAGCAGCTAACCTACCATTCAACGCTAAGAGGGCTTATCAATACTATGGCAAAAAGAGAGATTAGAGCTAAAGACCAAAAAAGCTTTGAATCTTTAGAAAAGAAGTTGTGTGATGTTGAGAAAATGGTAAAGAAATGCAAGGATATTGACATTAATGACATTAAAAAGGAATATTTTGAACTTAAAGACTCAATGGTAGAGAGGGGTAAGAATATAGCTAGAAAGAAAGAGAGTCCCAAGTAAATGCTTAAAGTATTATTTTTATATGCTACTCTCCTTTGTTGTTTAACCATATGGCGTATCATTAATGAGTTAAGAGGCGACAGACTTAAAAAGGCAGTCAGGATAGAGTATTGTCAAATCTTGTTAGGATTAAACACAGCATATTTATATGCCATGTACTCAACAAGGTTTATGAAAGAGATAGAGGTGAGGGATGTTTTGAGTGAATTGAATCTTATATTGAAATCCATAGGTTATAGCGTGATATTTGCTGGAATTACCACAACCTGCATATCGATATGGGTTTTAATGAAAATCATAAAAAGCAATAAAAAGACTTATGAAATACTAGAAAAGGCAAACAAAGAAAATAATAGAGATTAGGAGAAAAACATGGATTACATTGAAAGAATGGAACAGTAATTAGGAGATTTGTTAGAAAGAGCAGGAAAATTAGAAAAGGCTATTGATACTATTGCCACATTAGACAGAAAAGAGTCTAATATGATGTATACACAGTTATATCTGATGGGAGGTTACATTGGTATATTATCTAATAGGATTCAGTATGCAAAAGAAAAGGAATCTAAGTAGAAGATAATTGTAAAGGAACAGATAGCACAAGATGAAGATGGGAGAAAGTATGAATAAAGAAGAATTAATCAAAATGAGAGATACTTTAAATGACTGGATTGAATCATTTGAAGAAGATGAGTATGATGAAATAAAAGAAGCAGAAGAAGAGACACCTAACGGACTAAAATACAAAGTTGGAGATTTAGTTATATTGAGAGATGATTTGGAAGATTATGAGATATATGATGGCTTTTCTTATAATCCAAAAATGGATTATTTACGAAACGCATATAGTCGAATAGACAATATAGGTTGTCTTTCTGAGGTTTATTATGTAGATGATTGGGGCGTAACGAATGAAATGATAGACCATGATAAGTCTTTGTATTTGAACTCATTCACTAAGGATGAAAGGCAGTTTTTATCGTATATTTGTGATGAATATAAGTGGATTGCTAAAGATAGAGGTAATGGAGAAGTTTGGGCTTATGGTGCTAAACCAACTATGAATCCTGAAGGGGTTTGGGGTACTACATCAATGGAAACACATAGGCTTCGAAAAGATGTTTTTCCTTTTAGCTTTGATAAGCTTGGAACAGACCAGCCTGTAAGGATATATAAGGATTTAAATTATTAAAGGTAAGCTATATGTTAAGTAAAGAAAAGTTTGAGGAGTTCTTTCCAGAATTGCCAGTAAGGATAGTTTTTGGACTAGATAGAGAAGAAGGCAAGAATAATATTATCTATTTCAAAATTAGGAATAAATGCAAGTTGCATAATGTAAAACTTGAATCTACACAGTTATTGATAGATTTTAGTAGAGAAAGTGCAACATTAGGAGTTCATGATATTGATTTTTATGAGGATTTTGCCAAAATAGAGAAACGATATGAGAGATGGCAAGAAAAGTAGTTTTTAAATAAGAGAATGGAGAGATGAAATGATAAGCAAGGAGCTAGAAGAGTTTATAAAAGACGAAGTAAAGGCTTTTGAAGAAAAATTAAGAGCCAAAGCAGAAGGACTGCAGGAACAGATACCTGATAAGCCTAAGACTATATGGGATTTAAGAAAGGTTTATGGAGAAAAGTATTATTATCTGTCTTTAGATGGAATCATAGGGGAAAGTTGTTTTAATTCCCGTTGTGATGAAAGTATCAGAGCCTTGGGCAATGCCTTTTTAGCAAAGGAAAAAGCAGAATTTGAGAAAGAAAGGCGTAAAGTTGAAACTATAATGAGAAGGTATGCTAGACCATTTACTATATGTAAGAGAAATTATTATATATATTATGATTATGGGATGGATAAAGTTATTATTGATATATACTATTCAGTATCTGACGGAATACCATATTTTGAATCAGAAGAAATAGCTCAAAAAGTAATAGATGAAATTGGCGAAGATAGATTAAAGAAGTATTGGTTTAGAGTTGCTGAATAAGGAAAGTTAGAAAGGAATTGTCAAAATGAAAGTAGATAAGATATATAGGCTAGAATCCAGAATAGATAGGCAGGATAGTTTAACATTAAATAATCAATTCTATACAAGTAAGGAAGAAGCCTTGCAGCAACTGGCAGATTTTAAGGAAGAAATAGAAGAAGCGTATGCAGACTATGATGGCATAGAGTACGGCATACATATAGTGTTGCAAGAAATAAAGCTAACAGGCATAGAGGATATAGATTGTGATGCAAAAGAAATATTGCTATCCGAGTGGGTTTGTGATGAAAAAGCCACAGAAGAGCAATGGGATGATATGAGAAGAAATGGCAAGGAAGTAGATAAGAGCATACAAATAGGTATGTGGGAAGATTTATAAAAAAAGAGAGGGATTTAATAATGAGTAATATTGTTTTATTGATAATAATATTGGGAAGGGTTGAAGTTCTTGCAAGTCGAATGTCTCTTGTTTTACTGATTTATACACTGCTTTTGTTTGGCTTTTTCTTTATAACATGTCCCATAGACCTATATGATTGTGAAGGTGTATTTAACTATATAAAAGATATGATGAAGAAATTTAAGGTAAAAATCACACTGGTTATTCTGATTATAAGTGGAATCGTATCGGCTCTTATACCGACCAAAGAGGAATTGATAGTGTATTATGGGAGCAAACAAATTACTGTTCAAAACTATCATATAGCAAAAGATGAGCTGTTGGGGTTTATAAAGGATATAAAAAATGAGATTAATAAGGATTAATTATGATTAAATTAGTAGATATAGAATCGGCAGAAGAAGATTATGAGGAATAGGTCGAGATTCAAAATAGATAACCCTGTAGAGAAAATGATTAAGTCTATGGATACCATCTTAAAGACAGAACCAACAGAAGATGAGTATGTATGGAATATAGATAAGGCTACTGGAATATTCTATTTACTAAGAAAGAGTGATAAGGGAGAAAATATGAAGAAGATTTTTGAAATATATCGGGGGTATGGTAAGTTCAACAGCATGGAATTAGATTCTATGATTGTAAAAGAAGATACCTTAGAAAATAGAGAAAAAATATTTGAAGATGAGTTTGGGCATTGGGATTATTTTGATGGAAAAGAAAATTTTTTAAATGGAGAGTCTAATTTTGTGGATTGTGAGAGATATGGATGTGACTGGGATGAGGTCACTTGTGGATATATCATTGTAACCACTAAAGAAGAAAAGCTGGAAGAAATTAGGGAACAATATGAGAAAAACATTGATGAAGTAACCAGATTATTTGAAGGGGAGTAAAAATGAAGATAACAGTAATAGATGATTGTGGAGATATAGTAACAGACATAATAAGCATAGACGCAGATACGGAACATGTTGTGGCTCGTGTTGATGATTTAACAACAACACTTTATTATGGGAAGAATGTAGATGTTGTCATGAACCATATTAGAGCTGTATTATTGGCTGCTGATTACTCTTGCAGAGATTCGGTACTTATTAACCTGAATAGCTTTGACGAGAGAATAGAACCAGATGAGCCAATAGACGATACTATCAAGCATGGGGATTTAATCAAGTTTAATGGCAGAGAAGCATATGTGATTGACTTAAAAAATGAACTTAATCCAACGGAAGATTTTCCATTGTTTGTATATGATGATGGAGCATTGATACTAGATAAGGATACATTCAAGCCAATAGACATGTATTCCAATATCGACCATCTAAACAGAGATTTTCAAGAGTACAAAGTAAACGAGATTATAAAATTGTAGTTTTAAGGAGAGAAATATGTTGAAAATATATGAAATAAATGAATGGTGTAAAATAAATACAGACAATCCAACACCATCTAAGACAGATATGGATATAGCCATAAATATTGAACCTTTATATGAGTCTAAAAACTTTCAAAACTTTGTATTAGCCATAGATAACCATCAGCAGTGTTTCGAGTGGTTTGGGACAGTAAATAATATTACAAAAGAAAAAGCATATGTAGAAAGCATAGAGGTAGATATCCGCCTAAATAAGGAAATAATAGATTATCTTCAAGAATATGCTTGTTTTACTTATGAGGAATTTAAAGATAAATGGTTTGGATTGGATTATTTTGCTGTAAAAGTTAATATTAGAGATGAAGAGCCTGTTTATGGTATGGTTTTTAACGCTCACAATGGTTACTATTCACATTGTATATATTATTCAAGTGATGAGTTAAAAATAGATGTATACGAAAATAACTGGATTTAAAAACAATAAATCATAAAAAAGAAGGAGAAAGATTATGATATATTTTGATTTGGCAAAGGGTGAGGATGGTAAGATGGGAGGTGTTCCAGATATTCTATTTGAAGAATATGTGAATATCACAATGCACTTTTACGCTATGCTTATGGCTATACACCCAAAAAACAAAGAGTGTTTTAACAACATCATAGAGTCAGCTATAACAAGAGCGACAGAGATAGGACTTATACAAGAGATGAAAAAGCAGCAGAGAAGTGAGAGAGAAAAGAAGGATATTAGAAAGGCTTTAGAGGAATATAACGAAGATGCTATATCTTATCTAAAGAAAAATACTAGTTTGAGCTAAGGAAGGTGATGTATTGTATTACAACAACTATCATAAACATACCCACTATTCAAACATCAAGACGATTGATGTGGTTGTAAAGATAGAAGATTATCTTGATAGAATGGTTGAGTTAGGTCATACCAATTACTTTACAACAGAACATGGGTATCAAGGCAATTTGTTTGATGTGTTAAATGCAATAGAAAAAAAGAATAAAGAGCTTCCAGAAGATAAACATATAAGAATGATTGTAGGGTCTGAACTATATTATGTTAAAGATATAAATTCAGAGGAGAAAGACAGAGGGAATTATCATTTAATTATGATTGCTATGAACAATAGGGGAGTAGAACAATTAAATGAAATTCTCTCTTATGCTAATATAGATGGTTATTACTACAAACCAAGAGTAGATAGGGCTATGATTGAAAAATGTATAGACCCTAAAGATGTAATTGTAACAAGTGCGTGTGTTGCAGGCATAGGAGCAGAATGGTGTCCTTATGCAGAAGATAATATCAAGTGGTTTAAGGAATATTTTGGGGACAATTTCTATTTAGAAGTTCAATCCCATAATCATCCAACACAAATAAAGCATAATGTCAGAATGAAGAACTTTAGTTCTATGTATGGCATACAGCTTATTCATGCCAATGATTCGCACTATATATTGCCAGAAGATTCTGTTTATAGGGATTTATTCCTTAAAGGCAAAGGTTTTAATTATCCAGAGGAAGATGGGTTTGTACTGGATTATCCAGATTATCAAGATATAGTCAAAAGATATGATGAGCAAGGAATTTTTACCAACAGTCAGATATTGAAGATAATAGATAATACTCTAATCTTTGATAAGTGTGAAGATATAACCATATACAATAAGGAAATCAAAATACCTAAGATATCTGAAAATCCTAACAAAGAGCTAAAAGAGCTGCTTAATACTCTATGGAAGAAAGAAAAAGATAATGTTCCTAAAGAGCTAAGAAGAGAGTATCTAAAAGCGATTAGAGAAGAAACCAAGATAATCGAAGATACCCATATGGAAGAATATTTCTTGATAGACCAAAAAATTACAGAGAGAGCAAAAAAAAGATATAACACATATATATCCCCTACTAGTAGGGGTTCTGCTGGGTCATTTTATGTTAATAAACTTTTAGATATAATAGGCATGGATAGAATGATTGCACCAGTAACTTTATACCCGACTAGATTTATGAGTACAACAAGAATACTTGAATCTAAATCTTTGCCTGACATAGATATAAACACTAGCAATAGAGATGGCTTAATCAAGGCTAGCGAAGATATCTTAGGGGAAGAATACTGCGGTTGGTTAATTACATATAAACCCTTAAAAATGTCCGGAGCATTTAGATTATGGTGCAAAGCGAAAGATATTCCATTCAATGAATATAACGAATTTGCAAAACATATAGCTGAATGTGAATCCAAAGGAGATAACAGCTATCTCCATGATGAAAAGTGGAAAAATGAACTAAATGAATGTAAAGTATTTGTTGGAGTTATTGAGTCAATATCGCCGAGTCCTTGTTCTATGGTGTTATCTACAGAGCGTGTCCCAAGCCATTTTGGACTTATAAAAATTAAAGACCAAATTTGTTGTAACCTAGATAAAACTAGTTGTGATGATTATAAATATTTAAAAAACGATTATCTTAAGGTAACAGTATATGAGATAGTTGAAAATACTTGTGAATTAGCAAATATCCCTATCCCAACAATAAATGAATTAACTAATTTACTTGATGAGCAAACCTTTAAAATTTACGAAAAGGGGTTAACTTGTACAGTTAATCAGGCAGACTCTGATTTTGCAACACCTCTTGTTATGAAGTATAAACCAAAATCTGTATCAGAGGTATGTGCTTTTGTTGCTGCTATTAGACCAGGGTTTAAATCCCTATTACATAATTTTCTAGAAAGGAAACCCTACACTACTGGAGTACAAGAATTGGATAGTTTATTGGAGGATTCCTTCCATTATATGTTATACCAGGAATCAATAATGAAATACTTAATATGGTTGGGAGTTGAGGAGTCGGAAACTTATACAATCATAAAAAAGATTAGTAAAAAGAAATTCAAGGAAGATGAGTTGAAGAAACTAAAGGCTCAATTACATAGAGGTTGGGTCAAAGTAGTCGGCAAAGAAGCTGGGTTTGAACAGACATGGCAGGTAGTTGAAGATGCGTCTAAGTATTCATTTAATGCTTCTCACTCATTGGCTTATGCTTATGATAGCCTATATTGTGCTTATTTGAAGGCTCACTATCCACTTGAATATTATTCAGCAACACTAAACTTATATGAGAAGGATTCAGCAAGGACAAAGAAGTTAATAAATGAATTGTCTTATTTTGGCATAAAGATTGAGAAAGCTATGTTTAGACATTCCAAAGGTACATATTTCTTCAACAAAGAAACCAACACCATCTATAAAGGTGTGTCGTCAATAAAGGGTCTAAATGAAGAAGTAGGGGAGTTCCTTTATGGATTAAGAGATAAAGACATAAGCTTTATCGACTTAATCTCAATGAAGGAAAATCCTATGAATAAGACTCATTTTGAAACACTAATCAAACTAGATTTCTTTAGAGAATTTGGAAAGCAGCAATATCTTTTAGAGTTATATAGTCTTTATAAAAAATATGGTTCTATAAGTCAATTAAAGAAGGATAATCTTGATTTTTCAATAAGTATAGCGAAGGAATGTTCTGGAAAAGAAACAGCAAAATTATTTAAAGAAATAGATACAGATAAGTTAATCAAACTACTATCTAACCACATTAATAATATAGACCTACCTAAAGCAGAACAAATTAGTTTTTCAATGGAATATACAGGAGCATTTGATTTAACTGATGATTTAGGTAAATTAACATATGTTGTATCTGTATTTAATGAGTTTAAAGATTACAGATTAGATGTAATCAATGTTAGAACTGGAAATAAGTACAGATTCAGAGCAAAAAAGGGAGTGATACCAAAACTTAAAGAAAACTCTATAATTCAGATAGAAGAATTAGAGAAAACTCAAAAGAATGTTTTAGAGGGCGATAAATGGGTCAAGTCTAAGACAGAGTTTGACCTATGGGTTACTAAAGCAAAAGTAATTTATCAACCATAAAAGTAGGTGAATAGGTGGATAATGTAATTTATCAACGAGGAGAGTATATAATCTTTAAGGGTTGCGGCGGATATATAGTTTACAACACTAAGAAGGACTTTGAATTGGGACATACTCATTTAAAGTCCTTTAAAAAATCTAAAAGTGTTATAGACCTTATGTTCTCACAAAAAATCCCTCATAATGAATCAATCAGATTCTTAGAAAGCCTTATAAGGGTGAGCAATGATACAAAATATAAGGAGAAAATCAAAGAACAGATTGACATTAAGAGGGCGAAAGGTAAGAAAACCAAGTATGTAAATAAGATTTTAGTATGAGGAGGTGGTTTTATAGTTTATTTATTTGGAGATATACATGGTGGAATCGATATATCCAAGTTAAATACCAGGAATTTTCCAGAACAGAAGCATTTAACAAGAGATGATTATGTAATTATTTTAGGAGATTTTGGTTTAACATGGGATGAATCAGAAGAAATTTTGTATTGGCGAAGATGGTTGGAAAACAAACCATTTACTGTTCTATTCATTGATGGGAATCATGAGAATTTTGACCTACTTAATCAATATCCTGTAGTTGATTATCTAGGTGGTAAGGCTCATAAGGTTAGTGAAAATATATATCACTTAATGAGAGGAGAGATTTTTACTATTGATGGAAACAAGTATTTTTGTATGGGTGGAGCAGAGTCCACAGATAAAGTGCACAGGCAAGAGCATATATCGTGGTGGAAGGAAGAAATTCCTAATTATGAGGAAATGAAACATGGAATGGACAACCTAGAGAAACACAACTGGGAAGTTGATTATATCTTAACTCATTGTTATACTAATTATTTTGAATATTCTTTATTCAATCAATGTCTTAATAACGCCCTAACAAAATATTTTGACACAATTAATTGGTTAGTAACATATAAGCATTGGTATTTTGGACACTATCATATAGACAGGGCTTTTGACAAATATACCTGCTTATACTTAGATAAGGTTAAGATTGAGCCAAAAGAAGATTAGGAGAGAAATGGAGAATTAATTATGGTTACATTAATTGTAGGGAGAACAGCTTCTGGGAAGTCAACCCTAGCAAAAATGCTAGAGAATATGGGAGCTAAGATTCTAAAGTCCTACACAACAAGAGAAAAGAGGAATGCGTCTGATACAGACCATATATTTATAACAAAAGAAGAAGCAAAGACATTTTCTCATAAGGTCGCTACAACAGTCATTAATGGGAATGAATATTTTGCTACACTAGAACAGTTTGAGGATTCTGATTTTTATATTATAGACCCTTGTGGTATAGAAACCTTCCTGGAAACAATGCCAGATACTAAGTTTGAGGTTATATATGTAAATGCTAAAAAAAAGTTGAGAAAAGAGAGGTTTATGGAACGAGGGGCAACAGAAGAAGATTTTCTGGCTAGAGATAATGCAGAAAATGAGCAGTTCACAGACTTTGAGATTAGAATGGGGATACCTAATGGATTCCCTGTAAATGTATCTAGTGTTTTTGTTGTAAATAATAACTCATTAGAAACTCTTGCAATGTCTTTTATTTACAAATATTTCCTAGAACAAACGGGGAAAAACATTAAGCATATAAGAAATTAAGGAGTGATATTTTGAACAACATTCAAGTAATTAAGAGAGATGCTAGTTTAGTGGCATTTGACTCAAACAAAATAAAGGAAGCGATATTAAAGGCTATGAATTTTGGTAGTGGTATCGTCTATGAGGATATAGCAGAAGATATTGCTTCCTATTCAGAAGATGTTTTGTCTAAGAGGTTTGGGGAGGAAATATCAATTTATGATATTGAATCTTTTGTTTTTAATGAACTTATTAGACACAAACAGAACGAAACTGCCAGAGCCTATGAAAATTATAGGACTATTAGGGAGCAAAAGAGAGAAGAAAATACTACAGATGAGAGTATCTTTCAACTAATCAATCATACAAATAAAGAGGTATTAGAGGAAAATTCTAATAAGAATGGGACTTTAATATCTACACAAAGGGACTTGATGGCTGGTGAAATATCCAAGGATATAGCTAGAAGAAGATTGATTCCTACTCATCTTTTACAGGCTCATGACGAGGGAGCTATACATATACATGATATGGATTATATGGCTCAACCTAACTTTAATTGTTGCCTAATCAATCTTGAAGATATGTTAGATAATGGGACAGTAATTAATGAAAAAATGGTTGAGAGTCCAAAGTCTTTCCAGACTGCTTGTACTGTTGCTACACAGATTATAAGTCAAGTTGCAAGTAATCAGTACGGAGGACAGAGCATCACCATTAAACATCTAGCACCATACCTAAGAAGAACATATGACAAGTATTTTGATTACTTCCTTAAGGAGCAGAAGCTAGATGTTGAAACATCTCAAAAGCTGGCTGAAGGTATGAAGTTAAGAGAATTAAAAAGTGGTGTGCAAACAATTAATTACCAACTCAACACACTAATGACGACTAACGGTTAATTTTGGCTGTTGTAAAACCTTGTGAACCCTGCCAAGGGGTGTGTATGCCTTGAGCATATGCTATCGGTATCAGTTAAATAAGGGTGTAATCACCACGAATACGCTGACTAAGAGAACCTAAAGTCCTAAAAAGGATAGTTGGCAATACCGAGCTAAGTTTAATCAATATCAACACAAATATAGTTTAAGAAGGGGTGATTTAATCGTAGGCTATATTTATATTACCGAGAATTTAATTAACAATAAGGTATATATAGGAAAACACGAATCTACTGAATTTGATGAGAGTTATTATGGGTCTGGAAAGATTTTAAAAAAGGCAATCAAAAAATATGGAAAAGAAAATTTCAAAGTATCTATCATTAAAGAGTGTGAGGATTATAATGATTTAAATAAGAGTGAGATTGAATATATAAAAAAGTATAAAGACGCTCTTGGGAAAAATTGTTACAATATTGCAAATGGTGGAGATGGCGGGAATGTTTTTAGATATTCAACAAAAAAAGACAAGCAATTATTCGTAGATAAGATGACAAAGATTAATAAGGAAAGATGCAATACAAAAGAGTTTAAGGAGAATATAGCTCAGAAAACAAAAAACAGATTTAAAGATGAGAATATCAGAGAGGAGCATTCCCTCAAAGTAAGAAAGGCATGGAGCGACCCTACTTTAAGGAAAAAACAATCCGACAAAATAAAGCAGTGGTACGCTAAGCAAGACTCTCCTGTTCGCAGAAATGGGACACCTTGTATGATAACCCTAAATGGAGAAACAAAAGTATTTGAGATGGTTAAAGACTGTCAAGATTACATTAAAAACAAATATGGGGTAGCCCCTTCAAGGGTGAGTAATGTTACCACGCCATACAAAAGCGATAAACAAAAAATGAAGTGTTTAGAGGGACTAGTGTTCCAATACATAAAAAAAGATATTGATTAAAAAAGTGTAGAGACTAGGAGTGATGAATGTAGCTCCGTAGGATTTGAGATAGGCACAAGTCCGAAGTGCAAGGCTATATCGCATGATATAGAAGAGATAGTCCAACCCTTATAGAAATATAAGGTAGGGGTTGCAATCCCCCTTTATTACAATATACCTAGAAGTTGAGGTAGGACACAAATACGAAGAAGAAATGGCTCTAATATGCGAGGAAATCATTAAACAAAGAATAGATGGTATGAAGAATTATAAGGGACAAACAATTAGTCCTGCCTTCCCTAAACTAGTATATCTTCTTGATGAGGATAACTGCTTTGAGGGTGGAAAATATGATTATATAACTGAATTGGCAGCCTATTGTACTGCTAAGAGATTAGTTCCAGATTATCAATCTAAGAAGATTATGGAGAGTAATTATGGTGAAGCTTTTCCACCGATGGGCTGCAGGTCTCACTTATCTCCATGGATTGACGAGAATGGTAAATATAAGTGGTATGGAAGATTTAATCAGGGAGTAGTTACTCTTAATTTGGGGCAGATAGGAATTATTGCTAATGGAGATATAGATTTATTTTGGAAACTAATGGATAGAAGAACAGAACTATGTAAGGAAGCTTTGCTAATGCGACACAATCTCCTAAAGGGGACTAAAGCAAGTGTATCTCCTATACATTGGCAGCATGGTGCTATAGCTAGGCTAGATAGAAATGACACAATAGACAAATACTTAATGAATGGTTATTCAACACTATCATTAGGCTATCTAGGAATGTATGAATGTGTAATGGCTATGTATGGTGTTTCTCATACAGATAAGGCTGGTAAGGAATTTGCATTAGAGATTATGGATTTCCTTAACAAGAAGTGTTCTGAATGGAAAGCTGAAACAAACTTAGGATTTAGTCTTTACGGAACACCTGCAGAATCAACAGTATATAGGTTTGCAAGAATAGACAGAGAGAGATTTGGAGAAATCAAAGGTGTTACAGATAAGAAATATTACACTAACTCTTTCCATGTATCTATTACAGAGCCAATAGATGCCTTTAGTAAGCTTGATTTTGAAGCAGAGTTCCAAAGCCTAAGTTTAGGTGGGGTAATATCTTATGTGGAAGTTCCAGACCTATCAAGGAACATAAAGGCTGTAAAAGAATTAATCAATTATATGTATCACAATATCCAGTATGCTGAAATTAACAGTAAACCAGATGTCTGCTACAAGTGTGGCTTTACAGGAGAAATACAATGCGATGAAAATTTAGAGTGGTATTGTCCTTCTTGTGGGAACAGAGATAAGAACGAGATGAATGTTGTTAGGCGTTCTTGTGGGTATATTGGTACTAATTTCTGGAATTTAGGTAGAACAGCAGAAATTAGGGAAAGAGTAAATCATCTATAAATGAATTATGCCGACATAAAACCATTAGACATCACGAATGGCGAAGGAATAAGAGTTAGTTTGTTTGTAAGTGGATGTACTCATGGCTGCCATAATTGTTTCAATAAAGACTTGTGGAGCTTTAGTTGTGGCAAGAAGTTTACAAACGAAACTATGAATGACATATTAACAAAAGTTGGTAGACCACAAATAGAGGGATTTTCCCTCTTAGGTGGTGAACCACTACACCTAAACAATGTATTTAAATGTACAGAAATAGTTGAGAACATAAGAGAAAGATACCCTCAAAAAGATATTTGGGTCTGGTCTGGATACTTATGGGAAGATATAATTGATAACAAATACCAAAGAGAAATATTGAAATATATAGATGTCTTAGTAGACGGAAAATTTGAACAGGATAAGGCAGATTTAACTTATGCTTTTGCTGGGTCTACTAATCAGAGATTAATTGATGTTAAGAGAAGTTTAAAGGAAAATAAAGTAATTCTATACGAATTAGGGAGGCGATAATATGTGGAAATTAGAAGAATACCCTCATATTTTTAACAAGCAAGACTATTTGATATTCAATGATGGAACACCAATACCAAAAAAGGTGAATTTGAGAGTCCATGTAAACGGAAATTCAAGTGTTGTAGATAGGTACAATGCCTACAAGAATGATTTAAAGTATGCAAGAAAAAGAATAACTCACTACATGATTGACAGTAAATTGTGTATTAGAGTTATTAAGGAAGATTTTCAGACATTTAATGTTTGGCAGAATCCAACAGATATTACTTTGGAAGTGTTTGGTGCAGACCATAACAAGGCAAAGATAGAGGAAATAACTGCAGATATGCTTAGAGCCTTATTTGATAAGTTTGGTTGGGACAAGTCAAGAGTTAAGTTTAGTGGAGAAAGCTATAAATTGAACAAGGAAAGAATCTTGAGATTAGCAAGTATAGGCTATGAAAAGACTGCAAGTGTTATCGAAACTTGTAATGGAAATCTGATAAGCCTGGGTCATGTACTTAAAGACTACTGTTTTCCTAATGTAACCACAGTAGAGATAGATGGACATGGGTTAAGTCATTGGGAAGTGATAAAGAAGGGTTATGCAGGAGATTTATATTACTTGAGTGGTTTAGGATACAAAGACAACAGGCAGACTATAATATCGTATTTAAGATGGTTTGTCGATAAGAGGATAAATAGTCTGGAAAAGTTAAAAAAAATCGAATATGTGTGCTATTTTAACGATAGACAGAAGTATTTAGCAGAGATGTTTGGTTATCTGGCAAATGCTAGCGTGTTCAAGGACAATGGTAAAACTATGGAATCTAAAGACATTACTAAGCATAAGGCAGAAGGTAGATTGTTATACATAGGGGATATTGGAGTAAAGGAAACTATAAAGCATTTTTGTACTACATGGCTTGTGTAATGCAATATTTTTAAAAAACGCTTGAAAAGCAATATTAGATATGGTATAATATATATAAAGTATATGAGAGGGGAGAAAATATGATTAAATATCTTAGATACAAAGATGAGTTTGGTTCTATATATTTTCAATTAGACGATTTTGAAGATGTTGAAATCTTAGCTGATAAATTATGTCATTGTGATAAGAAAAATAATTGGTCTATTGGTTTATTTGGGTCAAAGAAAAAAGCTAGATGCTTTATTGAGGAATGTAAGAGGGTGCGTGCTAAAGAAGAGATTTTTGAAGCCATCGAACAAAACAAAGAGGTAGAAGATTGCAATATAAAAATCAATTTTGAAGTGCCAACTAATAAAGAAGGTAAAAACTCAAGGATTGTTCCTCACTTTAAAGCAACACCAAAGAAACTTTTTGCTAATGGGTTTTCTTATTTAGATGGAGAATACTATCTGCTCAAAAGAGTATTTGGTTCTATTAGCTTTGACATATCTATAAATCTTTTTGAAAATAGCGTGGAGATTGATATATTTGATGAGGACTTTTTTCAGCCATACGATTATCAACATGATATAAGAAAGGGAAGGGTTTCAAGTTACACAAAGTTAGTACATAAAAGAGTCCAAGACATTATGAAGGACTTGACAGATAAAGAGATTATTATGGGATATTCTCCCAATGATTATATTTAACAAAATGCAAAATTGAGTATGATGTGATATTAATATAAATAAAGAAAGGAGAAAGTATGAGAGAATTAAATGTAATGGAATATGTGGACAAAGAATACGAAAAATTGCGTGATAAAAGTACCCTTTTAAATTCTCAAGAAAATGGGTCTGAACCCATTGCGTTCACTATATTCCAGACAGGAAACAACCCTGCTTCCAATAAATATGTGGAAAATAAGGTAAAAAGGCTAAAATCTGTTGGAATTGACGTAAATGTCAGTAAACACACAAAATTAGACATATATGACCGATATGACCTAATCAGGAAGAAAGACCATGCAGAATACCTCAAAAGACCATATATGGTTCAGTTACCATTATCAGATAAGGTCAAGCGTATTGAGGATAACCTGTTTAGGATTTCCTATGACTTAGATGTAGACGGATTGAGCCTTGAGAGTAAAGAGAGGTTCTATACAGGACAGAAAGCCTATACACCTTGTACAGCTAGAGGGATAAGAGATTATATGAAGCATATAGACCCCTCATTAAGTGGAAAGTCTGTATTAATTATAAATAGAAGTGATTTGGTGGGAAAGCCTTTACAGAAGATATTGTTAGATGAGGATATGTTGGTATCTGTGGCTCATAGTAAAGTCAGCAAAGAGAAACTAATAAGCATCTTTAAAGATTATGACTATATAGTAAGTGGAATTGGTTTACCTAGATACTTTAAGGCAACAGAGATACCTAATGGTTGTACATTTATAGATGTAGGCATCTCATTTGACGAGAATGGAAAGATGTGTGGGGACTTAGATACAACAATGGATTGTGATACAGATTTTAGTTATACACCAGTTCCTAGAGGAGTTGGGCAGCTAACTGTATTGAGCTTAGCTAAGAATATAATGGAGGGATGTTAATATGTTAGCTTTAGAAGTTGTGTTATTTATAGTTATTTGGACAGTTTTTATAGGAGTAATGATTAAATATAATATCCATGATTGGTGTCCTGGAATACTATTTGGAGCAAACTATTTAATTATTGTTTTAAATATAGACACTCTGATGAGTTGGACAAAGCCTATGGAGATTTTTATGTCAGTTCTGATGATTGTTTTTTCTGTAATAACAACAGTTTTAGTTGCAAGAGTTTGGAAAGATGAGAAGGGAGTAGAAGAAAATGAGGACTAAACTAGAAGTAAACATAGATAAGGTGACAGATGGACTTTATAAGAGTTACTTTGTCGATATTGGAGAACCATTTTTTAACTTTTTTGCTATAGGCAAGACAAGGAAAGAAGCTTTTGAATTACTCATGTATGGAATGAATGAACTTATCAATAACCAAAAGCTAGATTACAAATTGGGTGGGGATATAACCCCAGAAGATGAATGGGATTTCAAGTAAAATAGTAAAGGAGTAGTGATTAATTGAAGAAGATATTAGCAGTATTAGTAGCAACATTATTAGTGATTTCCACATCAATAGGTGGAGCAGAAGCAAAGACAAGAGGTGGCTATAGCCAGAATGATGTTAGGGTAAAGAGTGGCTTAAGCCAGGAAAAGATTGGACAGCTATTGCCTAAAAATATGAAGTCATTAGCACCAACATTTTATAAGATAGAAAACTCTAAGAAACCGATAAACGCTTTATTTTTGGCAAGTGTGGTTAGGCTTGAAACTGGAAACGGAACATCTTATAGCTATAGAGCAAGAAACAATGTTGGTGGAGTTATGGGAAGGAATGGTCTTAGGACTTTTTCATCTAAAGAAGAATGTTTATACTATATGCAAGATTTTCTATACAGAGGATATATAAATAACGGGAGAAGAAATGTATGGAACATAGGCTCAAAGTATTGTGTTGGTGGCAACTGGGCTTATAAGGTGAATAGATTAGCTATTGACTCAATGCAGAAGTCATGGGGCTTATAAGAAAGGAGATGAGAGGATTGGAAAACCTAAAATTACTGCAGGAGCAGATAGATACCTTAAAGGGTATCTCTAGTTCCAAGGCAAAGGTATTTAAATTAAAACAATTGCATGACGAAGGAAACGAACTATTGTTCAAGGTCTTAAAGTTTTGCATAGACCCTAGTATAAAGTCTGGCATAAGCAAAAAGAAGATAGAGAAAAATCTAGCAACTCATATGACAAGTAGGACTTTTAGTGAGATATTGGATTATGTTACAGAAAATAACACAGGAACAGGTGAAGTTGTATCAGAGGTTCAGTCATATATAAATCAGAACAAAGAATATGAGTCTCTTATCAAGGAAATAATAACTCAATCTTTGAAGATAGGGGTTAATGTAAAGGCGATTAATCAGGCGATTCCAAACTTTATTCAGACAATAGAGTTTATGAGAGCAAAGACCTACATGGACAGATATGAGAAAGGGCTATTTAATTTCAAAGTCCCTTATGTAATTTCTGAAAAGTTAGATGGCATAAGAGGAGTCATTATTAAAGATAAAGACACTATAAAAGCCATATCAAGGCAAGGAAAAGAGTTTGTTGGCATAGACCATGTGTTAGACTCATTTAGTGTGTTGGGTGATGGAGCATATGACGGAGAATTTTTGGCAACTGGAGAATTTAAGACAGATGAAGATAGATTTCAGAAAACTTGTTCACTAATGAACTCTAAAGCAGATTCTAAGCCAGATATTGAGTTTATTATGTTTGACTATATCCCTTTAGAGGATTTTTACAAGGGTTATAGTCCAATACCTTTTATCGACAGACTAAACAAGACTGTAAAGTATATAGAGAAAATGAGAGATACTCTAGGTTCTGATATTCATGTAAAGTCAATAACAGAAAGACCTTTTTGGTATGAGGGTATGGTTACTCATGATATGCTAATAGACCTGGTTAATGAGTGTGATAGGCAAGGCAAAGAGGGAATAATGATTAACTCCTCAATAGGTTCATGGGAAGGCAAAAGGTCTGATAAGATACTTAAGCTAAAGAAAAATCTAATTGCAGATGTAAGAATAATAGGATTTATTGCTGGAGATGGAAAACATAAAGGCAGGTTAGGTGCTTTAGAGGTTGAATTTGACTACAAGGACAAAAAGAACATATGTTCTATTGGAACAGGCTTTAGTGATGAAGAAAGAGAAGAAATATGGCAGAACCAAAAAGACTATCTGGGGAAAATCATTGAGGTAAACTATCAAAAGATAACTAAGAATGAATCTGGTGATGGGTATTCTCTTGGTTTTGCAAGCTACAATCATAGAGTAAGAGATGATAAGTCAGAAACAAGTATATATTAGGAGGAGTTATGAGTAAACAAACATCTACACAAACAGGAATTGGGTTTTGGGGCTTGCTTCAAATAGTCTTAATAACATTAAAGATATTAGGATATATTAAAGCAGCTTGGTGGTTAGTTCTTTTACCTTCCATTATAAGTGTGGCACTAACGATTATTATTTTGATAGTTTTTTTTATATTTTTATGTTTATTTTAAATAAATTTAAGTAGGGAGATTTTATGAGAGAAGATTTAAGAAAGATAATAGAAGATAACTGGGAAGACATACAGGCATTGATAATTGAGAGGGCAGAGGCAGAACAAAAACCTAAGAGTATATGGGACTTAAAAAAAGAAGATAGTGAACAATATTATGTCTTACGGACTACTGGAGACATAAATATTGATTATTTTTCATCTCGTTTGGATGAATACATAAGAGAAACAGGAAATGTGTTCTTGACTAGAGAAGACGCAGAGTTTGAACAAGAGAGAAGAAAAATAGAAACTATCATGAAAAAGTATAGTAGACCTTTTACTAAAAATAAGAGAAATTATTATATATATTATGATTGTGGTTTTGATGGAGTTACTATTGATATATACCACTCAGTAACTGACGGAGTACCATATTTTGAATCAGAAAAAATAGCACAGCAAGTTATCGATGAAATAGGAGAAGATAGACTTATAAAATACTGGTTCGGAGTTGAGTAAAGGAGAAAAAGTATGCCAAAAAGACATTATCTAAGGGTAGAAGATAAAGCTTACAATAAAATCATGGATGAATTTCAAATAATAAAGGACGATAATTATTTTGACGAGGAATTTTATAAAAATCTAAATATTCACCTTGATGAGAATGGACTAGCCGAACCAGTTAGGGTCAATTATGTAGATTTTTTATATGAATGGTTTAGGTGGTTAAATCGACACCCTGATAAAAAGGAACTTCCTCAAATATCGGAAGCTATAAAAGGGCAAGAAGATATAAATGCCCTTAAACAAGATATATTTTCGTATTATACAAGCTCTTTATCCCACACGGAACAAAAACTATATTATGTGTCACGTATGTTTTATCCTTCATTCGTTGATTGGAGAGGAAATGTTAAGCAGAGAAATAGGATGACATTAGAGGTTGTTGAGGAGGAAGGATTATCAAGATGGTAAAGAAACTAACATTAGAAGAAGAAGTTGAGATGCTTAGAAACTGTATAAATAATCTTTCCGAAGACGAATTAAGAGAAGCGATAAATCGTAATTATGTGGATTGGAATACATTTGAGAATGAGATGTACGAAGAAGATATATAGGGTTAAACTGATAGAGGAGATAGGACAATGGACATGGAAATAAGTCTGCAAATAGTTGCAGCTAAATACGCTGTGCCTTATCTGGAAAAGGCAATATACGACATAGATAAATACATAGATATTTCACCGACTGATGATTATAAATCACAATTAATCGCAACAAAAAGATTATATGGTGGACATTTAAAGAAATTAAAAGAGTGGCTTGATAGTCAAGAAAAATAGGAGATAAAAACAAATGATAGACACAAGTAAACCATTCCTTGATAGGGATGAAAATTATAGAGAAGAAATTAGTTTATTTTATGGAAGGTTGTTTAATGGGCTAGAACCAGATGAGATTCTCTACCTACAACAAATGATAATAGACGAACTGAATCATGCAATACTTAGGTATGTAAATCCATTAAATTTATAAGGAGTTGATATAATCAGGATATTAGGATTAGACTTGTCAATGACTTCAACAGGTTGGGCAATACTGGAGGATGACAGGGTAATAGATTATGGAAAAATCAATACTTCTATCAAAGACTTTGAAACAGAAGATGAGAGAATAAATCATATTGTAGATATGATACAAGAACATATAACTGATTTAGATTGTGTTGGAATAGAGAACCAATACATCTCTAGCAGAACAAATACCATCATGGTATTGAGAAAGCTATTAGGGGCAACTATGAGGATGATTGCAAAGAATAATTTGACAATAGAGTATCTTGCCCCTACATCAGTTAAAAAGATAGTTACTGGTAATGGAAAGGCTACAAAGGAAGATGTCTCAAAGTATGTTCAAGACAATTATATAAACATTGGGGAATATAGCGACAAGTCTGGAAAGAACAAGACAAGTGATATATATGACGCTATCAGTATAGCTATAGCTGTAAAGAAAGAGTTTGGAGATAAATATGCTAAGGATTCAAAAACAGGTAATCAAAGGGAATAGTTATATTAGAGCTTGCTTGACAAAGTTTTACCTAAAACAACTACTGTATTTAAAACGAAGAAGAATACAGAAAATGGAATCTAAATTTGACCGCCTAATGTTAATAGATGATAAGAGTGAATATTTATTAGATGAATTAATAAAAATAAAGGCAAGAGTATATACCTCAATAGACTTGGATGATGCTATCATGGACATTCTTCTCAAACATCTTTATGATAATATAGAGGGAATAAGTGATGCAATCTATCATCTAAAAATAAAAAGAGAATCGCTTATGGGATTATATGAAAAGGCTCTTAGCTTGGTTTTAATAGAATCCTATTTGATTGCCAGGAATTATAAAGGAAATACCTTAACACTTTATCTGACTTTAGAGTCATTTAGCACCAAGCTTATTATAAAAGACGATGGAAGATATCGCTTATATGATGAGTGGGCAGACCATTATAGAGAACCAGATGAATGGTCTGATTACAAAGGATTAAATAAAAGTCTAAAAAAAGAAATTAAAAAGGAGTTAAGAAAGCAAGATGTTAAAAGTAGAAAGAACTAAAGATGACAGAATGAGATGTAATATAGAGTGTGAGTCTGTATTAGATATGATTGAAGAAGTGAGTTTTCTTATATCGTATTGCAAAAAGAGTATAAGCAGACTTGATATTAGCGAAGAAGATAAGACAGATGGTCTTGATTATCTAAGACAAGGGCTATTTGCTGGACTTGATACAGAGATTGATTGGGATAATGAATAATAATTAAGAGGGGGATTCCCCTCTTTTTTATAGAGTTTAAAAAAAGTTTAAAAAAAGTATTGAAAAGCAACTTTAGATATGCTATAATAAATACATAAAGAAACTTATTAACGAGAGGGGAAAAGTCATGAAAGCAAGTGTTAGAGCCAAAACAAGAAACTGTAAAGGAAAGTATGAAGTAGTAATAGTAAGCAAAGATGAACTAAATGGAAAATATAAATATAAAAGAGTGGGGCTTTTTGATGACGAATCCGAAGCTCGTTGTATAGAAGAAATTACCCAGAAAAAGATAGATGAGGGTGAAGATGTATTAAACAAGAAGAAGGTAAGCAAAATTACCCTTAATGAGTGTATAGAAGGAGCATTTAAGAAAGAGGAATCAAGAGGAGATAAGGTATCAGCAAATACATTTCTTTCTTATAGAAACATATACAATAACCATATATCAAAAGGTATAGGACAGACATACATACAGCAGTTAACTACTGGTATGGTGCAAGACCTTTTAGATGAAAAGGCTAAAGAGTATGGCTGTGGTATGGTATCTCAAATAAAGACTGTGATAAGAAAAGGTGTCCAGTATGCACTTTATAGAGATTACATTAAGCACGATGTAACAAGTAGCCTAATAGTATGGGGTAAACAGTCTAAGACAAGTGCTGAAATCAACTGCCTAAACATGGAGCAGATAAGCTATATCCTAGAAGATACTAAGGGTACTGAATTAGGATTGAAGATACTATTAGCTTTTGGTTTGGGACTTAGAGAATCAGAAGTATTGGCTATGAGCTGGGACAACATAGACCTTGAAGAAGAAACATTAAAGGTTTGTCAGATAGTGGTAAAGAAAGACGGAAAACATATCATACAGAAATTCACTAAAAATAAGAATGACTTAGTTGTAAAAATGCCAGACTTCATTGTAAAGGCTTTAAAGGAATACAAGACACAATGGAATGAATGGCAAATATCTACTGGATTTAGAGATAATGAAAACCTGTTATTCTATGGAAAGAATTTTAAGGTAATCCCTACAGCAACATTATCTAATCAGTTTAAGAGATACATGATGAGTTTAGGGATTGAGAATGTAACATTTCATGGACTAAGACATAGCTACGCTAGCTACTTATTCCATAAAGGTATGGACTTAAAGACAGTAGGTCAGATGTTAAACCATAAGTCTAAATACTGTACAGACAGAGTATATGTTCACCTAGTTGATGAAGCTAAAGGGCAGGCAGTAGATGTAATGAACGAAATACTATTATAGACATAAAAAAAAAGACCCTAGAGTAAAATCTCTAGGGTTAATTTTCATTTGTATTGGGATTAGAGGATATATTCCCTTTACTTATATGGGGATTTAGACATATATATCCATGACCTTGTGCATTTCTTGATACATTTTCTATACTTTTAGTATTCTTAATCAATAGAGAATATATCTCTACCTCACTTAATCTTCTTCCATATTCTTTTTTAGACCATTCCATTAATAGTGCTAATGCACCTACAACCAATGGAACAGACTGTGATGTGCCACTCAACACTCTGAATCCATCATTAAAAGAACAGCCTATGACTTCTTCTCCCATAGCAACACAATCAACAAACTGGTTAGTATTAGAGAAGGAAGATATTTCAAATTTATCATTAATCGAACCTACCTGTATAACTTCTTCATAGCAACTAGGGAATAGTATTTCTACTGTTTCATCACTACCATCTCCAGAGTTGCCACTAGCACCCACAACGGGTACTTGCATCCTATTTGCCATCTTGATAGCTTCATGTATCTGTGGAGCTTCTACATTCCCACCTAAGCTGATATTAATTATATTAGCACCTCTCTGGCAGGCTGCGTATATAGCTTGTGCAATTATATCATAGTCTGCAACACCATTCTTATCTACGACCTTATATATCATCAGTTGGACATCTGGAGCGACTCCCATAAATCTACCATCTAAGTATTTATCTCCAGCTATTAGACTGGCTACATGAGTTCCATGTCCTAAGTAATCTGTAACATTATCTCTATCTTCTTCATCATCATTAGATAAGTTACATACATGGATAATCTTATCTTTTAGTAGTGGATTTTCTATATCACAACCAGTATCTATTACAGCTACCTTAATATCCTTCCCAGTAAAACCATTATTCCACATATATTCAATATTCATTTGGTCTATATAAGCTGGTGGGGTAGGGAGAGTTAATTCGTCAAATTCTTCTTTAGTAAAGTAATCTCCATGTTTTATCTCTGAATATTCATTTGTTTTCTTAGTCATATAATCTCCTATCTAGGTCTAAATACCTCTAATAGCATATCCTTTTTCTTTTCCTTTAAGTATGAGCTTGTAGTAGACATATCATTATGGTTGGCTAAAGCCTGTAAAACCTCTAAATCTACCTTGATTCCACCATGCTTTTCACATATATAATGTTCTCCTGTACTTAGTAATTCTAAGGCAGTGTGTCTAAAGCTATGTATATTAAAATCATATTCTTTACCAGTTATCTCTTGTAGATAGTCATTCCAATTCTTTACCCAATCATATAGAGATTTTACACTAAGCTCCCTTATATTCCCATTAGGGTCTTTTTTATACCATAAGAAATTCTCTTTATCTCTACCTCTTTGTCTGATATATTTTTTAAAGGTATCTACTGTAAGAGAGTTGTATACTAGCTCAAATTTCTTCCCACCTTTGCCGATAACCTCATTAGTGAATATGTCATCTTCTTTAATGCTATCTTTTTGTACCTGGTAAACTTCATTTTTTCTTGCTGCTGTATCTATTAATAAAGCCAACAACAAGGCTTGCTGATATAGTTTTTCTTTCATTAGATAATCATATAGTTTATCTACTTCTTCTCTTGTTAAAAATTCAATATCTCTAACCTTTTTATTGGCTAGACCCTTGATTTTAGCTGCAGGATTCTTTAAATATAAATCCTCATAATCTTCATCATCTACAGCAAAATCATACATAGTCCTTATAGATGACAACATTCTATTTAGTCTAGCAGTAGACATATCTCTTTCTTGCATCTCTAAAACAAAATTCCTTAATTGCTTTCTAGTAACTTCATAGAAGGGAATATTGTCCTCATACTCACATATATAACAAGCTAAAATCTTTAAATCATTAAGATATTGAACGATAGTTCCTGCAGACTTATTCTTGGCTTTTAGTTCAAGTCCATATTCTTCTATTATTTCTTTATTATGTTTATTTATCTTTTGCAGGACTTCTTCTGTCTGAAAAACATTATAAACATTTCTTCTTCTTGCCATAATCTTCTCCTTTGCATAGAAATAGATAGAGGAAAGTTCCCCTATCTATTATTCTTTATAAATTCTTCAACTTTACTTTCAGTTTCTTTTCTATCAGCACCAGCTAATCTAAGAGCTACCTCTGGAATATCTTTATATCCACCAACAAAGATAACCTTAGTATATTTATCCTTAACCTTTAGATAATCTTCAAGGTGCATTTTAGGTATAGCCAATTCAAGCTCTATTCTTTCAGCATAGTTTCTATCTACATTGTTATTGTAAAGGACAAGTTGGTAATCTGTCTTTGCCTGGACATTTTCTTTTTCTACTGGAACAGAAGGCTTAACTTCATCTTCCTTAGGGGTAGAAGGTATTTCAACACAGTATTTAGCAGACACAAAGCCAACTTTAGGTATCTTATACCATGTACCATTGGAACTAGACTTATATACCTTTTCTACATATATAACAGAACCATCTCTATATGTTCCTATCTTCTTAGAATTAGCATTTGGATTTTCTCTTATAGTTAGAGTATCATTAGGTGTACTAGTCTTTACTGAATATCCACCATTAACCACAATATATTCTGATTGGTCGGTATTAGTATCTACTGGGTTAGATGTAACATTTTCGCCCAGGTATTTCCTAACCTTATTTTTAAATCTCTCATAGCCTAAATCTAATGTTCTATGAGGACAATACTTCCCATTCATCTGTTGGTGAGAGTACAACTTATCGATACCCCAACCATATTTCTTTAATATCCCAGCTATATACTTAGCAGCATTATCTTCTGCCTTTAAGAATGTTGGTTCGTCTCCCTTAGACCTTGCTATTTCAACTCCTATATAGTTCGTATTGCCATATTGATTTCCACAATGCCATGTATTGTAATTGAATGGAACACTCTCTATTACTTTTTTTTCATCTACAACAGAGTGGAAGCTAACATATTTAGGATTACCCACCATATATGAAGCTTCTGCTTTAGCTTTAGCAGTATTCCATGTATTATGAACAACTACACCTTTAGGAGTCATTCTATAGGTCATCTTTTTACCTCTGTTCCAGCTTGGTACTGGGAAATCCTCTGTCAATACACCACAAACTACACCATTCATTATATCAATCCTTCTTCCTTTAATCTGTCTATATCTTCTTTAGAAAGGTTCTCAAAATCTCCCTCACTAGGAAAAGTGTTTTCTTCTAAGTTCTTTTTATATAAATCTTCATTAAATATGTTTACTTTAATTTCTTCCATATGAATCCTACTTTCTATTTTCTTTTATAAATTGTTGAACTAGGTCGATAGTTTCATCTCTATCTTTACCAGCTATGACCTTGACAGCACCAGATGGAGCATTAGAGCCACCAACATGCAAGACTTTGTGGTATCTGTCTTTAACTGCGTTGTATAAATCAACACTCAAACTAGGTATATATAAATTCTTAGTAATCATCCTGGCTGGGATTTCATCAATCTCATTAGAGTATGTTACTAGGTCATAATTTTCTTTTTCAGTAGAGTGGGGTAGAGTAGGAGATAGGTCATTAATACCTTTATCGTATTCATATAACCCGTATTTCTCTATCAGTTCTATTAGCATATTTGCATAATCCTGACTTGTAGCATAACCAGATGACTGTAATGCTCTACAAGACTTCTTATAATCAGTTTCACCTATAACCCCTTTGTAATTTTCTTCTCTCCAGTCTGGGGTATGAAAGAACTTGGCATGGTCTAAAAGCGACTCATCCCAACTGTTATATTTTCTAAATGGAGCGTTAATAAAGAATTGCTTGTTATCCTTATCATATTCAGCAGTTCTAACTGTGTAGCTTTCACCTTTCCAGTCCTTCTTAGCCTTGATGCCAAAGAGATTATAAGCTTTAGTCGCTAACTCTGATTCACCCCATTTTGACTCTAAACAAGCTTGTGCTATTGTTACGCTTGGAAGGATTTTCCCTATTTTCCATCCCTCTATAGCCAAGGTCTTAACTCTGTCGATAAATATATCTTGTTTAGTCATTATTTATCACGTCCTTCAAAAAAAATAAAGGGCAGTCCTAAAACTACCCTTGTATGTTAATTAATCATTTGTCATTTTATTATTGGATATTTTTTCTAATATATTCTTAAATAAAGTTGTGTCTGTACCATTTTTCTCTATATTTTCTATGATAGACTTAACTTCAAAGAATAAGTATCCTACATATAGTGTATATATCAATGCCATGTCTGTGCCATTAGGCAATAATGTACTGATTGGAAGGAACACTATCAAAACCATCATGCTGGCTATCTTCCTTAAAATCCCATTAATTCCTGCCTTCGATTTAAAATCAATATTTGGATTTATAAAGGCTGCTATTGTGCCTGTGATAAAATCCACTACCATGGCAATGGCAATTAATGCCAATACAAAAAGAACTCTACACTCCTGTGTGCTTGTGCAAGTTCTAAAAAAATCAAACACATAAGTTGCTGTCATTTTATTTACTCTCCTTTATTTATTGTTTATTTTTTATCCCCTACTCCCAAAATCTTAAAGCTGTTGCCAGAGCTTGTTCTCTTTTGGTACTTTATGCGTTCTTCATCTGTTACAGCATCTGTGATGTAGAATGAAGTATATAGTACGTTTTTTAACTCCTTAGTGTCAGCGTGAGAAGTAAACCCTATATCTTGAAAACTAAACTTGGCGTTTGTAAGCTTTTGTCTTTCATATGATATAGCTTCACCGCCACCAAATACAGGCTTGATAGCTTCTATATAAAAAATGTTGTACTTATTCAGAGCATAGGGTTTGGTATAGATATCTATATCAAATTTACCTTGACCTTTATCCTTAAGTACAACTTTTTCAATCATATCAAATGCTCTACGTGCATCACCATAAACCCTGTCAAATGCATTACTGGTATATATGACTCCTGAACATTCTCTATCGACCCCACCTAGTTTCCAGACAAGTTCTCTACCTAGATAGACTTCAATGACCTGTGCTTCTCCTATTTTAATATCTTTGACATCTTGAATCATATTAACTCTCCTTTACGATATATAGAGTATCTGGGTCTTTACGATTTATCTTATATTCATTTGGAGTTACAATCTTTATTTTAGGGTCATTTTTATGGTCTTCGTAGAATGCCGTCAAATTTGTTACTGCACCGAACAATTCCATAGTGCTTTCAGCAGTACCTTTGACATAGTCTGTAAATGCAGTAGGCACATATATTTCTGGGTGCTTGTCGGCAAAGTTACTTAGAGCGTTTATACTGTAACTTGACTCTGGGGCAGACTCATTGTATGTAAATCCTAAATCTTTGACTAGAGTCTTTTCTGCATCATATTCATTAACATCGTAGCCATCTTTTATAAACTTGAAGAATTTCTGGTTAAGTCCTTCTGTCCCACCTTTAACTGCATGAGCAAGAGAGAGTAGATATATAGCATAGTGAGTTTTCATTAACTCATATCCCTTTTTCTTGCCTATAGGTGTAAAATCTTCTCTTATTATTGAAGTGATTGCATCGTCAAACTGTGATTTAAGGATATATGCTTCACGAACAGTATTGGCAAGTTCTAATATAGTTTTTCCCTCTGTCTTGATATCCTTCTTATCTTTATCTACACATAGAGATAGTATAGTCAAAACCCAATCATCTGGAGCTACATCTAGCCTTGCATTTTGAGGTAGATTACTTTTTATCAGATTAGATATCATATATAGTGTAGGGATATTGACTTTTACATAGTCTTTAAGTTGAGGATTTTCCGTAGTAGTAGGGATATCTATATCTTTTACAGCTAATAACGCTTGTAGAAAAATATTTTTATTAACGTATACTACGGGGTCTGTTAGTGCGATTTCACCCAGTTTTTCAATAGTGAGGTCTGTGTATTCGTGTTTGGTACTAATATCTTTGCCTGCTGAATCCACTGCAGCCTCTAAAAACATACCAGCAATCTCCTCACGAGTTACCCCCATTACTTTGCATTGTTCTTTTGATGGGAGAAACATTGTAAAAGCAATAAGGTCTAACCCTACATATCCTTCTAAGCTAGGATGTTTTGAAGTAGAACCCCCAGACAATATTGCATTAATTACATCATCAACTCCCATAGAGTAAAATATTAAGTCTGCATATAAGTTAGGGTTGTCAGTAATAAGGTAATCTAGTCCCCTAGCATCTCTAGTCATTGGTTGCCCATTAAACTGCAATTCGGAAACAGGAGTTTTTCCATCTCTTGCCGTGAACCCATCTATTTGTCTAAATATATAATCATACAATGACTCTTTTGTATTATTGCCTTCTCCTTTACCTTTAAGGGCAGCCCACAATAGTACAGCAGTTGTGTCTACTTTAGGAGAACCCTTAGTTGCAGCCTTATCTAAATAACCAGCAATGTCATTAGTATAATCGGCTTCTTTGATATAACATATAGGATTTGCTTTAATTATGTTGAGAATTTTTGTGTCATCAAAAGACTCCTGGTTGAAGTCAACGCTTGGAGATATTAGATGTATTTTTTCTTTTGTGACACACTTTTGAAGAAGTTTTGTAAATTCTAATTCATCATGATTGTACCACTCATTTATGCCATAATTTAGTTTATATACTGCCCATAAGCTAAGAAGGTCTATCTTTACATATCCCTCTGGGGTAACATCATCAGTTTTGGAAACCTCTTTAATCTTGTTATCTACATATTCTTTAGATACTATGTCTAAATCTTGTTCTACTAATCCTAATACCTTCATCTATTCACCTCTTATCCAATTACTATGACCTTATACTTATCCTGTTCTGGAGCTTTTGCAAAGTTGATTTTCACATTATTAACATCTGTTAATTCAATATCTGCCAATACTTGTGAGAATGGGGCTTCATTTTCCCTAACTGTTACAAAAACATCTTGTGAATTTAGGTTGTGTTCAACAGTAAATTCTTTATTAGCTCCATCGCCAATAACCTTAGTAAACTTATCTGTTTTCTTTCCTATTTGAGTAGTTAGAGCTTCTGCTATACCCTTATTAGACTGTATCAAATCTCCTAACTCTTTAAGAGTGTCATAGGCTTCCCCAGCACCATTGATTAGCTTATTGATTTCAGCAGTAGTAAATTCTTTAGCCTGTTGTAAGGCAGTATTTGCCTTATTTTGTGCTTCTTGGTCTGTAACTTTACCAGCTAAGGCAATGTCTAACCCTGTAATCTTATTTGTAGGTATAGTCTTGTCACTAGCTATTACGCTATCAACTATCTTGTCTGGTGTTAGCTTTTCTTCTAAGCCATCTATCTTATTGATATTGATTTTTGAAGTTCCATCATTAATCTTAGATACGATATTAGCACCATCAAGAGCATTGGCAAGACCATTGATTCTTTCTGCGTTGATGTTCTCATTACCATCATTAATGGTAGCAACTATATTGGCAGCACTTAGCTTAGTTACTAAATCCTTAATCTTGCTTATCTCAATAAGAGCAGTTCCGTCATTTATAGTATTTACTATACTAACTGCAGTAGGAGAAGCGTCCTTAGCATCCATAGCTAACCAAACTGCACCAGTATATATATAAGCTCTCTTGTCTGTAAGATTGTAATAAACCTGTCCTGCTTGTGGGTCAAGAGGTGCTTGAGTTAATGGTTGAAGTACAGCGTTAAGCAGTTGATTGCCTGTTAAATCTAAATTGTTTAGTATCTTCATTGTTTAAATCTCCTTATATGTTTTTATTAATTTAAAAAAGCCTTTCCAGAAACGGGAAGGCTAAATTTAATAACTAAATTGTCTTTATCTGTATAGATACAATCACCATAAACTGTATTACCACCTGTATCTACAATAGTTATAGATGGAAATTTATTGAGGTTATGTTCTATATTCCATGTATCAGATAAGGTGTCTTGACTATAAGTAAAATTCTTATCTGATGGATGTTTTCTTAATTCTTCAAATTGTGTTTTAATAGCGTGAATATCTTCGTTTAGAGTTTCAAGGTTAAGATTCTTTAGTTTATCTAACTCTTGTTTTAGTAGTTTTGAATACCTATCATATGTATTTATGATTGTTTCAGCATTATCAACAAGAGTTATTTCACTAAAAAAAACTGAACGAATAGCCCTCGTACACTTTCCTTGGAACACTCCAGAAGATATGACTGCCTTGTCTTGAGATACCACTATTTCACACTCATATTTCCCCTCACTCATAGTAGGGAAGTAGAAGTCAAAAGTATTTTTAACTCTGTTATGAGGTGGGACTCTCAACACTTTGTCATTGCCAGTAACCTTGAAATAAGCATAACATTGTATGTTTTCGTCATACTTAAAGTTAGACAAGATTACCTTCATTCCTCTTGATGTTTCCCCAGCGTGGATAGTTGGAATATCTTTTGAGATTTTACCATCTACTATTGTTTGAAAACACACATCTGGAGCTTTTTTCGCATCAAATATAAATGTATGTAAAAATTCTATCATTAATTACCTCCATTATGTTTACCAAAGTGTCCCATTCGATTGTTCACTAATTTCAAAATAACCCTTATAATATGATTTACAATGGACATACCTATCAGTCCTTTCCCCATCATAGAATATTTCACCATAATCATTAATGTTCAATCTCCATTTATTAAAAGATTCTCCTTGCGGCCAATTAATTGAAGAATTATTTCCTATAGATAGGTTTTGTCCATTAATATTGACATATCTGTTAGTCCTTTGTCCGTTATATCTTAACTCTCCATCACTATCAATCCTATCTATTAAATTAAAGTCAACTCCCTGCGGTAAACTTATATGGCTTGATGTTCCTAGGTAAATTCTAGAACCATCTATGTTTACATACTTTCCAGAAAGCCAACCCTTGCCTTCATAATATAATTGTCCGTCATTAGGGTCTATTTTAGTTAGTTTATTCGGGTCAAATTCTTCTGGAAACACCATTCTTGCAGTATCCCCTAAACTAACTGCTTTGTTCGCAATGTTTACATATTTTCCTGTACCTCTACCATTAAATGTTATTTCTCCATTAGAGTTAATCCCTAATGAGTCTTTATTAAATTGATTGTCAACAATTTTCTTTATATATAAATGTGCCTTACTAAGCTTTTCATCTCCAGAAACAACTTGTGTTCCTTTTTTTATTTCTGTGAATATCAAATTTTTAATAGAGGTTATCTTTTCATTTAGTTTATTTACACCTTCAGTTAAACTCATAATACCCCTCCTTATAAATCACTAGCCATATCATTTAGCTTAGTTGTGGCTGTTTGTATATCTTTCTTTATATCTTCTAAAGCCTTCTTATCAGCAGAACTCATCAATCCATCTTTAGTAATCGTAGCGTTTTCATAAGACTTTCCTAGAGGTATCTCTGTAGTTAACTTATTGCCTTTAGTTAACTTTAAAGTATTGCCTAAGACAACTTCTGCCTTAACAAAAGAGTCATCACTATGTATCTTTACATTGGTGTTGTTTTCTCCAATATAGAAATACTCACCACGAATAGATACACTTTCTCCATCAGCACCTCTTATTTCTCCCATATAAGACCATTGATTAGAGTCTGAATAGATGTAAAGTCCTTTATCTGCACCAGATTTAACTCCATAAACAAAGCCTTGTTCGTTACCAGTTTGAGGTAGGGCAGACTTAGTTTCAACTACGCCCTTAAAAATTAGTCCTCTACCAGTATCTCCCTTAAATTGACTCTTATTTGCTATCCAATCATCAAATGTTTGTTTATAATGGTTAAATGACTCAACCCTTGATAGCTCTGCAGTAACTCTCTGTCTTTCCTTTTTATCTCTTTCAGTTTCTTGTCCTTGTCTGGCTGTTTCTTGAGATACTCTCGCATTCTCATTTTGAATCCTAGTTTGTTCAGCAGTATTTCTCTCATTTTCTTTTTGAGCATATCCCTGCATAGTGGTGTCATACTGTTCTAATCTAGCAACACCTTGAGTAATTCTTTCAGCAGAGTTTATAGCATTATGTATCTTCTGAACAAATACATCTTCTGAACCAGAATTACCCTTTTTTATCCATAAATCATATGCTGAATCACCCTTATCCCCCTTGAAGCTACCAACATTCGCCCACTTATTTTCCTTAGTCCATATATGCAACTCTCTGTTGATGATGTAGGCATCTCCTATATTGTTTCCAGTCCTAGGCAATTCCGTTACATTATTCTTTGTTCCTAAAACAATAATAGATGTTCCATCTCTACCATCTCTACCTTTTAATTCATCTTTGCTTGGTATCTGTTGTATGGCATTTGCAACATCTTGTTTTAACTTCTGTGATAATTCTGTATCTTTTCTTGTGATTTCATCAATCTTGTTATTGACTGTGGCATCAACTTCGGACGCTTTTTGATTTAATTTAGTCTCTACTGTTGTATTTAGGTCTTGCTTCAATCTTTCCATACCTAACTCTGTTGAGTTGGAAATTTTTGTATCAATCTTCAGTAGTTCAGTAGAGATATTTTCTTTCATCTCTCTAAAAGATTTAACTCTTTCTTTTTCTCCATCAACCCTGCTTTGTTCACTTTGTGCTATAGTAGTCAGGGTATTTAACCCAGACTCAACTCTATTTAACATTTGAGTTAGAATAGGGAAGGAGTCTTGTGATTGTACAACCTCGTCTGTAACATTCGCTTCATCTACTTTGATAAAGTAAGATGGAGATACTGTGATTTTACTTGCTTTGGTGAACTGGACTTGGAATCTCAAGAGTCCAGAAGAACTCAATATATCCTTCTGAAACTCCAATTTAACTATTCCTTTAGCTAAGTCAATAACAGACAATTCTTTTTGTTTGATTTCACCATCTGGAGCAAGAGTATTTAAATGTACTGTTACACCAGTTAGGTCTACAATCTCTCCACCATTCTTAATCTCTGCATTGATGAAGGCTGTATTTCTATCTTCTTCGTTAAACATTATGTTCTTTTGTAGAGAAGTTTGTTTTGTTTCTAATAAGTCTATAGTAAGAGGGTAAATCTTATCTATACTTGCCATTTAACCACCTCTTATTCTTTATTTTCATCCTGTGTATCTTTTAGTACTCTATATTCGGATAGTTCATTGTTTAGCTTTTCTATCTCTTGATTCTTTTGTATAATCATAGCATTAAGTAATAAACTATCTTCTTCTAATTGCTTTACTTTTTGCAGTACCACCTGTAAATATATATCTTTATCTAAATCCATAATCTTTTCTCCTTAATTTAATTATTCCATTGGAACACATCTGCTATATCACCTTTATTTGTAGATTCAAATCTCATTGCTCCGGATGTCCTTATTCTTAATTTTCCCCACCCTGGGAAAACAATAGATACTCCTTGGGGGTCATCGGGGGTTGTTCCTTCTTTAATAATATATCCTATTCCATGTCTTTTATAGAATATACCTGTATTGCTAACATTAAATAGGGTACTTCCTCCATATTCGTAGTCTTGAACATAAACATTAAACGAGCCAGCATCTCGACCACCAATTGATATGTAACAGTCATTTCTCCACTTTAGACGGATTCTATCTCCAAAACCTGAATTGTTATTAAAGGTTGCATCTACAGATGGGTAAGCATTTGAGGGAAAATATTTTTCGTTTGCATCACCAAACAATTTGATTAAAGGGAAGTGTCCATAAGGAACTGTCAAGGTGTCAGTTGCAACAAACCCTTTATTTACAGTCAATCCATTCTTATCAAACACTATATTATCAACCTCTTTTGTTTCAAAAGAATCTCTTGAGTGTCCATAATCTGTGTAATATTGGAATGTTTTTCCACCAACAACTTCTTTATTGCCAGCTTTTGTTATAGATTCCCTTACAAGATTTTTTGTACTTCCATCTTTATCATCCTGTACTTCATTGTGGAACTTAAAAACTATCCTCTTATTTGTCTGTTCAATAGCCGAATTAAGCTGTTCTGTACCAACTTTAGTTTTGATACTATTCTCAAGAAGTACAATTCTTGAACTTAAAGCGTCATTTTTACCTTTGACTTCGGCAAGAATCTGATTAGCCTTTTGTTCTATTTTACTTTGTCCTGTTTGAGAGTCAAACACCTCTGAATTAATCTTATCTAAAGATACCTTTAAGTTTGAATACCTAGTTGTCAAATTATTTATCTTTTCTACATATTCAAACCCACTCACTTGACTGTTTAAGATTAACTCACTAATTAAATCAATAGATTTTCCGCCTTCCCCATCAGAGAACATAGATGTAATTCCCTTCTTCTGTAAAGAGGACTTGTTTATTATGCTTCCAATGAACCCTACTATAGATGTTCTATTTGTGTTATTTATATCTCCAGAGGTCGCAATGTCCGTTAATAGGGTATCAAGTGCATTTTTTTGAATATCTATATCCTTCTTGTAATCACTCAATATCTTGGTTAAATCTTCTTTAGTTTTGCCTAAAAAAGAAGCATTTTCTGGCATTTTCTCCCACAAGGCAACAAGTTCTTCATATGCTTTTTGGCAATTATCAACCCTAAACCTTAACTGTTTTTCCTCATCTATATCTAGCTTATTATCGGCACTAACCATATTAAAAACATTGCTTAATTGCCCATACTCACCTATAAAATTAGTATATGTTGCAATAACTTTTTCTGAAAACTCCGTATTCTTGTATTCTCTGGTATTCTTTTCAATAGTTTGCCTTATTCCATCAGCAGTCTGTTCAAGTACAGTTGTTTTTTGGACTAAACTGCCTTGAGATTCTTGTATCTCACCAACTGTTTGAGAAATCTCATTGTGTTTCTCTATAATGTTAGAGAACTGCTTGTTAACTCTGCCTTTTTCATCTGTAAACTCTTTGAATACACCATGTATCTTTTGTTCAATCTTGGTCTGTGATTCAGAGTTGAATGAGATGCTAAAGTATTCTGTCTTAGAATGACATATGGTACTTTGCCCATTATCATTAATCACAACCAAAAATCTATTGGAATTTTCCTCTAAAATTGTATCTGAAAATTCAAATCTGTCTGGAGTAGAGGAGTTCCAATAGATATATTTTTTAACAGTACAATCAGAAGGAATGAAGTATAGTTTGTTATGAAAAGATACTACACCATTTGCCAATCTAACCCAACCTAATGCTGGGGAATTGTCTTGAATCATGTTATCACTCCTTTAATCAATTATTGTTCCGTTTGGTCTTTTCTTTTTTGGTTCGTTGTACTTAGCTATAAATTCTCTAGGCACATTTAACCTTTTATATTTTTGTTGCATAGATAAATATTTCTTTGACTCTATATCTCTCATTGAGTTTTTAGCAGAAGTCAAATAATCAGCTATGGTCAATCCATCTTCTTTTTCAGTTTTCTTATTAGACAGTCTTATCTTTAAGCTATTATCTGTAACATTATGAGTATATCCTACGAAGTAGACAAATTCTTCTACATTTTCGTCTTTATCATAGAGTATAATCAAATCTCCTAAAGCTAAGTTACCTACCCAATTCAATCCATCAATACTTGTCAATCTGCTCAAGAAATTAGCAACATCTATGTCCCATTTTTTAGTAGGATGGCTCTTATCTCTAAGGATTCTCTTAGAAAGAACCATCAAATCTTCAATATATTCCGTCAAAAACGAAGGATTTTTGTATGTTTCTGTATAAATGTACTCCTTTAACTCATTAAGTAGGGCAGGAGTGAAGATTAGATGTCCATTATCATCTGTTGCGGTAGGTTTTTTACACAAAATTGTTATGTTATCTCTAGCTTTTTTGAGGTTTTTAATCAATTCTTCTAATCTATCTATGGCATTTTTAATCTCTATTCTCTTGTCTTGGTGTTGAGTGATGGCAGCCACTATCTTAGCAACAATCTCTTTATCTTTAGGTGGTAGACTGTACAATTCTAATTCGTTATTCAGATTATACAATGCTGATTCTACTGCAATAAAGTCATGAGAGAGAAGTTCTTTTTGGTTTTCTTTGTGATTTATCTCATCAACATATAATCTCCAAATAGGCTCTCTTTTCTCAACCATATCATAGTATTTAATAAGAGCGTCTTTCAATTCATTTGACATCTCATTTATATCCATAAAATAAGAGTAGTCTTCTAAATATTTCTCTCCAGTACAAGTTGCACTGATAATATCCATATCCTCATTGCCTTCGACCACTAATCTGGTAACTAATTTGTCTGTATCGTATTCTTGTTCAAGAGATTTAATATAATTATCTTTTGAGAGGTAAAGTCCAATATGGTCTACCATTTCTTCTTCCATAAATAAAAGGACACTTTTATTAGCTGTATCGTAGTCAATGCAACACTCGTAGGACTCACAAATATCCTTTTCTAAGAAATCTAGCCATTTTTTGTTAACACTCTCAATATATCTGACTTTAGGCTTAATTTTCAATTTATTAAACTCATCTTCAAAATCAAGAGCAGGGGTGTCTATTTTTTCTACCTTAGTAATTAATTCTTCTAATTTTGCTTTCTTTTCAGAGATTCTAGTCTTAATTAACTCAAACCCATCTTCTTGTAGCTGTCTTGATTTCTTCTCAATATCTTTTTCCAAAGCTTCTTTTAATTCTTTCTTATCTTTTTCAATTAAATCGCTAATCTGTTTAGTCTTTAAAGCATATTGTTCGTGCGATTCATCAATGTCAGCCCTTTTCTTTAGGCTGACCAGTATCCTCTTATATCTATCTATGTAAGGGTCTGCAGGGAACTCATACCTAACTAAATCTGTAGCCTGTATAGTCCACCCAGTTTCCTCTTGAAGATGGTCTGATAAACACAATTGGTCTTTTTTATCACTCTTATCTACAAGAGTATAAGCAACATCTTCTAGCTCCATATCTATATCTTTTAGACGAACTTCCCTTGATTTTCCTTTTACCTCTAAATACTCATCATTAGTTACCTCTATAGATTTAATGACGAATACTTCCGAATTATTAACCTCTATTTGTCTTTCATTCTTTATTTCTTTAAATAAAGGATATGATTTTTCTTCGAAAGTTAATAAATCCATATAAAATTTAGGTATTTTTAAATTAATTGTGTAAATTGAGTTAATATCCTTCGATATTTCTTTTATAGCATTTTGTGGAATTTGACCTAATGGTTTCCCACTAATTGTTTTTAAGATTACAGTATAATCTATCTTTTTTGAGTCTAGTTGTATTTTTCTATTTATTATAAAAATCACCAACTTCCTTATATAAAGGGTAGGGGATAGGTTGCCCTATCCCATGTTCCCAATTATATTTTTGTTGTTCTTTCTCATTTCTTCCTGTACAATCTTCAATACTTTGCTCTCAAAACTTTCAGTTATGTTTCCATTTATAGTAACCAACGAACCAATGTGTTGAGTTACAGAGTTTCCATTAGTCTTGTTAGCAATTTCTCTAAACTTATCGTACTGGATAAATCCTGTATTTAAATCTCCCTGTATTCCAATCCTGTCTAAGATATGAGAGTAGTTGCCAGGGACATTTCTAGCGTCCTCTAACTTGGCAAGCATTTCAGCCTTGTCATAAGCACCCATAGAACCTAAACCACCTTCATACTGATTCATATAGTCGATTAAAGCTTTCTTTAAGTCAACCATAGTACCATTTATATCTACCACACCAGTAGAAATTGCTTGTAGGGCTTTCTGTCTAAGTTCGTTTTCCTCATTAGGATTGTCTTGTTTTTCTTTTTCTTGCTTTAACTGATTATCCAATCTCTTAGAATCATCATCAAAGCTCTTTAATACAGCTTCAGCAGAGTGGTTTTCTACTGCTTTTCTTAGGTCTTTCTGCTTTTTATCATATTCATCTTGTAGCTTCTGATATTCCTTTTGTCCCTTTTGAGAAGTATCTCTTGAGTAAATCTCAAGTTTCTTCCTAAGAGAGTCCAGGTCTTTCATCTTTTCAGCTATATCATCTTGATACTCGGCTTCCTTCCTTGCTGCATTAAATTCTTCTTTCCTCTTTTCAATTAATTCTTTTCTTGCGTCTACTTCTTTTTCTATTAGCTTGATTCTATCTTCTGTTGATTTCTTCAACATAGATATTATCTTGTCCTCAATAGTCTTGGCATCTTCTAACTTAGTCTTGTTAGTGTCTTTGATTTTAGAGTTATAGTCTTCCCAATCCTTAGCGATAGAAGGAAGTCTATTTTCTGTTATATCAAAATACTTTTCTGCCAATCCCTTAATCTCACTATATAGAGAAGAAGTATTGTTTAATTTATTTATAACCTCTTGGTAATTTGATATATCATCTCCACTAAACTGGAATCCATATCCAGATAGTTGAGTTTTTAGATTGTCTTTTAGATTGTTCAATGCACTAATATTACTTTGTAACTGGGATTGCATTTGTTCGTACTTACCAATTTGTGCATCTAAAATACTTAATCTATCAGAACCAAAAGCATACTTAAACTTAATATCCAAAATTGCTAGTGAGTTAGATAGCCTTTGAATACTGTTTTCCATTATCTTGGTTACAGCGTCAAAGTTCTCATGCCATGCTTCGATAACAACCTTTTGCTTCTCGTCAATATTGCTCTCTATCTTGATGTCCATTTCTTCCATCTTATAGTCTATATCAGCAATTTTATCGACTGATTGTTCATAGGCTTCTAGTAATCTAACATTATCAGCTAGTAGCTTTTTCTTTTCTTCTAGTTTCTTTTTCTCTTTATCCTTAGCTTTCTCAAGCTTCTTGTCGATTTCAGCTTCTTCTTTTTTCCACTTTAACCTCATAGCAAAACCATTTGCAGTTAAAGTTCCGTCTTTCGCAAACTGGACGCCTTTTTTTCTTAACTCACTTCTTTCCCAATCCCTCTTTTGTATAACAGTAGGTAACTCATTGTTTAACCTTCTCTTATACTCTCTAAACTGGTGTCTTTGTAGGTCAAGTAAAGATAATCTTTGAGACCCTCTAGCTCTTTGTAGCTTTAGGTCTATCTTCTTAGTTGCCTGCTCAATTCTTGTTAAAGCTCTTTCAAACTCTGCTAGAATATCAACACTTTCCTTAAATCCGTCAGCGACATCTTTTAAAGAGAATTTGAGCCTATCAACATAAGTTATCTGCTTGTAAAGGTATCCGTTCAATACCTTTAAGTTAAATGATTCGACTTGTGCTGTATAATCATCTATTACAGGCTGTCCTCTTAGAGAACCACCACTACCAGATTGAGGTACTGCTAGTGGGTTTCCATTTACACTTGTTACACCAGCAGAAGATATAGGTTTACCGATTAATGGGTTTAATTGGGTAGTTTTGGCTCTTTTAAAAGGAGTATTAGAACTATTAGTTTCCTCCAAAGATTGTTTTCTTACTCCCAGTCCTACTCCAGAAGAGTCAACACCTACTCCCCAAGTACCTGTAGCTTTAGATGTTTGAAATACGGTCTTATGAACTGTTTGAAGAATCATTTGCCTAAAACCACCAAAAGAGTTTGCTAAAGCCAAAGCACTACTTATTATGCTACTAGCCATATCATTTGCTCTAAGGGTTACAGACCTAAACCCTGGTATACTTCGGACAGCACCTGCCACACCTCTTGCAGTACCACTCGCATTATCTGTTGCTTTTAACGAAACTGACTTGCCTTTTACACCATTTATTGCATTTTTAATTGTCGCCATGATAGCTAAAGCTCCACCAATAGATACTTTAAAGCCAATAGGGACATTAAAATCTTTAATTTTACCCTTTAACATACCAGAGATGTCTGGAATTTTAGGCATATTAAACTTAAAGTTTGCTGACCCTCCAGTTGCAATATTCGGACTAGACGGAGCAAAGGTACTGAATGTTGGAGGTTTTACAGGAGGAGCACTAGGTTCTGTCTCTACTTTTAAAGTAACTTTCTTACCCTTACCTACATCATTGATTTTCTTATTGGCATTGTTGGTATTTGCATCAACAGGTACGGTTGCTTTCTTTCCCTTTGTAGCATTATCAATCGCACTAGTAATTTGTCCTGTATTAGCATCAAATGTAAGAGTCTTTTTAACATTATCTGGTAGAGCGTTCCATAACTGTTCAGCAGTCTGTATTTCTCCCTTTTTAAAGGCATCTGTATTTGAGATAAGACTGACTATTATAGACTTTATCTTTTGGTCTGGGATAGCCTGGTCTATCATAAGCATCTGTTGGAGAACTTCATGACCCTTTTCGCCACCTAGTAATTGGAACAATAGAGACTTAGTCTTTTTGTCTGGGATGCTGTTTAATAAAGCCTGTATTTGTGTAAAAGCTTCAATACCTTCTTTATTAATGATAAAGTCGATAGTCTTTGTTATCTTCTCATCACCAAACCCTAAGCCTTTAGCCATGCCATAGGTATCCTGCATAGCTTTCATACCACTAGTGTCCATGCCATACTTATTAACCAACCCTTGTAGTCCAGAGTTTAAACTACCAAACTGTTTCATCCATGATGTCCAGTCTTTTTCATTTAGGGTATTGGCAAACTCTTTTCCTTTTCCAGTCAGCTTTGCATAGTTATCAGCCATGCTTTTAATTTGAGAGTTGTATTTAGACATCTGGTCTATTTGGTTTGTAAAACCACCCTCAATAACATCTTTAACTGCTTTATCAGAGTTAGAGTAGTCCTTTAATTTTCCTTCTTTTGACTTATTTGTTTTTGCAAAAGGAGCCATATTTTCTCTGAACTTGTTGGCTTCATCGCCCTTTAGACCCCATTCCTTGACTTGAGCTTCAATCTCCTTTAACTGGTTGTCTGTTAGTCCTTCTTCTGCAAGCTTAAGTTTAACATCAATAGGTATTTCTATCTTTTGATTCTTATAGAACTCATCAATGCTATTAAGGTGAGCTTGAAGTCTACCTTCATCTATGACATCCTTCAAACCAATCTTTCCAGACTCTCTTGCTTTCTGGATATTGTTGTTGTACATAGACAACAATTCATTGGCTTTAACAATATCCCCATTATTAAGCTTTATATCACTTTTTCCATCCCACTTTGATAAGTCTTTAAAGAATTGAGATACCTTGTTACGCTCTCCTGCATTAGAGGTGTTTGCATTCTGTAGAGCATTTAAAACCTTTGAGACACCCTTTTGGGCAGATTGAGAAGCATTTCCAGTTTTGCTTAACTCTTTACCAACATTTCTAAGATAGCTTGGCAAAGATTCATTCTTAGCCATTTGCTCCCAGTTGGCAAGGACATCATCTCTGCTACCTGCGTTCATTATGCCATCCATAGCTTCTTTTAAAGCTCTGAATGTTTGAAGTGTTTTATCAGCAAAAGCAGCCTGTGCATCTGTACCAAACTCAAAATCAGATGGTTTAGCACCATGTCTCTTCATGTATTCAGTTTCTTGTTGTTCCTCAAAAGAAGAATAACCTCTCTGAATATCTTTTAGCTTTTCAGCCCAATTTTTAGCAGCACCACCACCAGCTCTAGCTAACTTTTCAGCCAACTTGTCAACACCTTGTGAATAAGCTTTATAGTCTTTATCAGTTCTGTAGATGTCATTTAGTTTTTGTAATTCTTTACCATATGCTCTAAGTTTTTCTGGACTAGCTTTACTACCCAAAGATATTAATTGACTAATATCTCTATCAACATTTGTTGATTTACCCCATTGCATTAAAGAACTAAGGTCGGCAATCGCTTCTTTGCTATCCTCTTTCAAAGACTTAAAGGCTCTCTTATCTGGTAATAGTCTTTGTGCAAATTCTGTATTCTGTCCATTAGCCTTATCGTATTTCTGTGTATAGCTATTCCATTTTTGTAGACTGCTATTAACTGTGTTCTCTAAGGCATCATAGTTCTTCTTATAATTCTTCCTTATCTCTACGAGATTATCTGTGTGTCTTGACGCTTCTCTAAAAGCTTGTTCAGCCCTAGAAGCATATCTAATTTTTTGTCCTGATACACCATCTAACAGACCTTTATACTCAAAGCCTTTACTTGCATCTGCTATTTGTTTTAGCACTCCACCTTGATAACCAGCTTTTTCTCCTTTTCTCATCAAGTCAGAGTTTTTAGAGAAAATAGTTCTGTTATCAGCTTCGATAAGTCTCTTCTTCTTGTTTTCGGCAGACTCTAATTTCTTTATTAATGAGTCAGCATCTGTAGACAATGATAGTAGAGGGTTTCCATTTTTATCATAGCCAGATACTAGAGTAGGGAATATCTCTGCTAGTTTTTGAGCCATTTGATTGACTTTTTGCATATCAGCCAATTGTTCGGCAGACATCTTAGATTGGTCTAATTTAGCATATTCTCTTTGCTTTCTTGCAATAGTGTCAATGTCTTTTGCGTTTTCTTTAACAAAAGCAGAATTTTGCTGTATAACTTTACCTTCTGCTATTAGAGAATCTCTATGCTCAATAGCTTTATTCTTTGCATTTTCTATGCCATGAGCATAATTATTCCATGCTTTTGACCCTAATTCAATACCTTTACTGATAGCTATTGAAGCAACGCCCATTACTGCTGTACCAAGTAATGCACCACTAATAGCTCCTGCAAAAGATTTACCTAGTTCCTTAAAGGCTGCTCCTGCTGTTTTTATTTTAGACTTACTAGTATCAAGTTCTTGCCCAGTAGTCTTAAATGCTACAATGGATTCTTCTATAGACCTAATACCTTTTCTTCTAGTTTTGGTATTATTCTCTGTAGACTCTGCGTGCTTGTTATTAAGTTTTACACCTGTTTTTAACTTCTCATTTAGACCTTCTTGTTTCTTGCTTGTCATGTCAATAACAGAAGCATTAGAGAAATCTATCTTTTTAGAGTCAGATGCTTTTCTTCTAGTTTTAGTTGAAGTAGGAGAGGAGTCCTCAACAGGTTTTACCCCTCTATTTGCATAGTCAGACACTCTGCCCCAGAATGAATCTTTTACTTTTTTACCAGAAGAACTTTTACTGCCATACAGTAGCTCATCATATTCTTTTATAGGAGTTCCTAGACCTTTAACCAGCCCATGGATTCCACTCATACTTGCCAATAGTAAAGGCAATGATATGTTAGCTTTATCAGCCCATGTAATTACTTTCTCTATTCCTTCTCCTAAACCAATCAGTCCATTAAGGAAGCCCTTAACCATGTCTGTATTGATTAATGTAGTACCGACAGAAGTCATAGTTTCTTTAAGTTTATTTATCTTACCAGCAATAGAATCTACATACTTTGCATTTTCTATTTCTGCTGAATTAAAATCATCTCCATTAGCAAATTCACTTCTTATTTTTTTGAATTGCTCATAGTTACTCATCAAGGCTTGGAATACATTCGCTCTATGTTTTCCTGCAATAGCTTCTGATAAAGCTGCCCTCTGGTCATCTGTTAATTGACCCCATTTAGGGTGCAGTTCATCTAAAAGCTGAACCATACTCTTTAGTTGACCTTTAGTTTTGTCTTTATAAACATCAATTCCAGCTATACCTTTTAAGGCTTTAGCTGTCTTATTTAAGACTAAAGACCCATTTTTAGCACTTGCACTTAAACCAGCGAAGTTGATTGCAATAGACTTTAAACCATTACCAACCTTTTTAGGGTCTTGTAGTGGTTCATTAGCTGCTGTAATCAGACCGATTGAGTCTGCTAAGCTAACACCATAGTTTGCTAATACTGTACCACCATTCTGAATTGCTTCTGCGACACCTGCAGATGAAATGGCATAGTTGTTCGTTTGTGTTCATTAAGAGTCGCTAATTCTTAATCGTAAATCAATACTGCTTATATTCACATATAAGACCAGACTATATCTTGTTTGGTATCACTTTTACCATAACACCAAACCCTCCTGTTTCCATTCGCTTGAATGTACTCTACTCGTTTATTCACAAGAGTCTTTCTCTCTTGTTATACTTTCGTTAGTCGTTGAAGGTTATCCAATTAATTTTAGTATCAATTGAATCTTCCCTGCTGATTGTCTTTTTTAATAGAAAGAGTTCCCAGCAATTAAAGAGGTTTAAAGCGAGCATTATAGTCTACCCGCATAATTTATCTTATCTAAAGCATCAGATAACTGGTTTGTTTCCTTGGTAATTCCATGAACACCTTTTCTTACCTTGGCAAGAGGTGTCAATCCAAAAGCTTTAACCAAAGTGTTGACTGCCTTAGTCGCATCATCTTTGTTCATATCACCAACATTGGCAAGTATCATAGCTTTTCTTGCGACCAATTGTGATGATTTCATATCCCCCATACCAGACTGTATAGATGTTGCTAAAGAGTTTTGTAGGTCAGAGGAACTCATACCAACCTGTTTACCAGTTGATATAGCCCACTTCTGAATATCCTTTAATTGCTTTTTAGTTCTTACATCAGAAGCGTCTGCAACCTTTTTAACATTAGTCATAGAAGCGTCTAAGTCTTTATAGGTCTGAACCATAGCCCCTAAACTGTGTCTTAAGGCTGCCCCTGCTAGATACCCTACAGATGTTCCTAAGAAGGAACTTTTAAAGTCATTCTTAAATCTGTCAACAGAACTTCTATATCTGCTTGCAACTGTCATTTGGGTATTTAAAGCCTTAAGTCTACCCATATAATCACTAGAACCAATATCTTTGGCATTAGATAGGTCAACCATGGCTTGCCTATACTTATTTATCTGTTTAGGCTTGAGATTTGTTTCAAAAACCGACAATCTATTAATTAAGTTATCAAGTTTTCCTAATCCTCTTGCTTTGACTTCAGTATTTCCTAACTCTGTATTAAATAACCTTAATGCTTTTGTAGTTCCCTCTACAGTTGAGTGTTTTGCAGATTTAAGTTTGTCAGATAGGTTGGATACTATGGAATCAGCTCTTTCTTGTGTAACAAGATTAGACATGCCTCCTAACTTATCTTCAACCTTAGAATATCTTGTTCTAGTTTTTCCTTCTATTTTATCTAGCTTAACTATTTGATTTACATAGTCAGAGAGAGCATTGATTCTTCTTTCGTTATCCCTAAGATTAGAAGAAGTCATCGCTCCCTTGTTGATATCTCTTAATATTTTATCGTTTATTTTGTTGGCATTAGCTTGAAATGATTTTGCAAAGGGATTCTCAAAAGTATCAATTGTTTTTGCTATCTTTTGAGCAGACTGTTCTGCTTTAGCAAACCCTTTAGCTAAAGACCTTGTATCTTTATCAAAATTAAAACCACGATTAAGAGCCTTTACATAACTAGCATAACTTTTTCCTTTTTGTTTTAGTCTATCACCTTCTGCTTTAATACTTCTTTCTGTTGCCCTAAGCTTTTCTAATGCACTTTCTTTTTCTGCTTTGGTAACAGCGTTTTGATATTCAGCTTCTTGCTTTAATCTTTTTCTGTGTAGGTCGTCTAAAGCCTTGGTTTGCGACTTATTCACTTCCCTAACAGCATCTTTTTCAGATTTAGTCCTCTTTTTTTGTTGTTTATCATAATTTTTGTCGGCATCACCAACATCAAGTTCTAATTTTTTCTTTAAATTTCCTTTTTCTAAGGCTTTCAGTTTAGCCTTTGCTTCTTCCGTACTAAGGTCTAAGCTAGACCTAATTCTATATTCTGACAAATAATCACCACCTTATTAACTTATTGGAACACCTAGAGATTGCATTTTAGATAGGAATAAGTTTTTCCATTGACTCCCAGCCCAAGCGTTCCATTCTGCCATAATGTGAGTCTTTTTGTGTCCACCTTTTGAACCATACCATGTTCCACCAGTTTCAAGACCATCCATAGGGAAGAAGGGCGGTCTCCCTGCTATAAGGATTGATTGCCATGACCCTAAAGCTGGACTACCAGTATTTTCTATACCAACCTCAATTAATGATGAGGATGCTGCCAAAATATTGACTGCATTAAATAGCTGTCCTGTTATCCCATCAACCTGTGAAGTTAGTATCCTTTTTCCTTCTTTCTTTCCCTCTGTTGCCATAAAGCGAGCTGTTTGTTCCATGCACTTCCTTATGTGTGCTTCGCAAGCTTCGATAGAATCGAAAACCATTTATATCACCCTACCTATTTTGTTTTAGCTGGCGATTCTTCTACCTCATCTTTTTCCATATCAGCTAATATGTTTTCCATCTCTGCCTTATTTCTTTCTAAGTTATTCTCAATCTGTTCATTGATAAATAATAAGTTATACATATTCAAGCATTGATTCCATATTATAGTTAGGTGCAATATAACCTCTGATAAAACTATATCTTTAGTGTCAAGAACAATATCGTCATCTACTTCTATGTTTGTGAAGTTATCAAGTAGTAGTTTGAATACTTCTTTTTCATCTTCTTCTTTACCATCTAATACTTCATTAAAATGATTAAATACAACTTCTATATTCTCAACATTAGGATTTAATATGTAAACATATTCTGTTTCTTCTGCACCCACGACTGGTATAATCGCCTTATATTCTTCGACCTTGTTTAATTTGCTTAACTTAACTTTTTCCATAATTTTTCTCCTTTAATTTAAACTCTAATTTCTAAATTACATTGAATCTCAACTTTTGCATTTCCAGTAATTTGAATATCATTCTTCCCATGCTTGATTCCTAACCAATTCCTGTTAACCATATGGAATAGATTGTTGCCTTCTGTATCCGTTACAATATACATGGCATTATCTATGATGACTTCTTGACCTTCTTTTAGCCCTGTAATCTTCAATGGACTAGACCCTTGTATTGACTTATTATTTATGGTTAAGTCCCCATCTTTGGTGGCTCTAATCTTAATAATAGGGTAGTTGTACTTCTTGCTTAGGGAAGTGTTATTTATAGTGATGATTGCTTCTTCTACAACATTGATTTTTTTTCTAACTTTCCTAATAGGATGTTTATAATAAGGTTGAAACTCTATCTCTAAGATACCTCTCAACTGGTGGTTTCTTTTCTTTGTTACCTTAGTTGCCATAAAGTAAAAGTACAAATCTGGATAATCATAAGATTGGAACTCACAAAACTTATCCTGCACCAACCACGCTAAAATTCTTTCTTCCCAATCTTCTGTCCAAACAGCCCCAATATATTCATCTTCTAATAAACAAAACTCTATACTTATAGGCTCTGGGGTAGAGTCCTCTCGTACATAAAAAGGATTGCCCCCAAAAGAACTTTCAGCTCTCAATTTATTTGAAAAAGGAATGCCATAGTCCATTAGTATTTCACTATCTGTTGTGTTTACCAGGGCAATACCTTCTGTTTTTGAGTTTCTTCCGTCAAAAATAAATTCGTCAGAATGGAATATCATCTACATCACCTCGCTTTGAAATCTTATTCCAATCTCTGAACTCTTATCAGAAATCCGAATAAAAGTTCAAGAACATCAAAAAAAATTACCCTACCCAAAAAAGGGTAGGGGTCATTATATTGTTAAACTACTTCTTTAGCTTAATGCTAGGGTCTAGCTGTGAAACTAGAGAAGATATACTTGCGTTTGAGTCATCTATGAATGTCAACACACCATATTCACCATTTGTATCTGGGAATAGGTCTAGTTCCATAGGGAACTTAGAAGGGTTATCAGTAGATAGAGTCAACTCAACATTCTTCTTAGCCTTTGCATTAGGTATGCTTAGGTGAAGTGCCATCATCTTACCTTCATAACTCTTAGCAGCAACATCAGCTTCTATCTTAAAGTTAGGAGCGATATCCTTAGTAGAAAGCTTAATCATCTTAATCTTTGCTTTTTCTTCCATGTAATATACAAGGATAAGGTCATTTTCCTTAACAGTTTCGTCAGTAGTGAAGTCTATTTCAGTATCATCACCAACAACACTAGCTGTTAGCTTAAGTTCCTTACCAACAATTTCCTGTCCGTCAGTAGGGTCTAGCTTGAATGCACTTATAGAGCCTTCTACTGCCTTGATTTTTATAAGCTTAGCCTTCTTATCAGCACCAGCAGTAACCTTCTTAACCAAACCTACTTTGTGTCTTTCAGCAGTTTCTACATCACTAGAAGCCATTATTGCCAAATGCTTAAACTGAATAACTTCAAACTCCATCTTCAATTCAGCAGTTTCCTCACCAGCAAATGCGATTGACTTAGCTCCTTTTGCCTTTGCATAAACTGAATCAGCAGAAATCTTTAATTCAAAAGTATTTGCATCTTCTGAATATAGGAAAGGCTTCTTTGTAATAGCATTAATCATTAATATATTCGCAGCGTCTTTTATTGCAAATTTCATTATTATTACCTCTTTCTTTTGTAAATTTTTATATAAAAAACAACCCTAATAAATAGAGTTGTCTATATCTAACTTAGATTCTTTTTGCCAGTCCACTATATCCTCTAAAGAGAGTCCACTCATACCAGTTGTTATAACCTTTATACCAATATCAGAGTTATCTTTTAATCTTCCTATTTTGACAGTAGAGATTAATTGGTAATAAGTCCAATCCAATACATCTGCGTAATTCCTATTATCATGATGAACTACGATATTAATATAGTCGCATAAGTGCATAGTGTTCTTTTCTCGTCTTTTTTGTTCTTTCTCTTTGAATTTCTTTATCAATTCTTTTTCTCTATCACTACCAGTTTGCTCTTCCCAAGGGTCATCTTCTGTTTCGGATAAAGTCTTTACATCTATATCAAAAAACCTTAGTATGATTTTGTTTAAAATTGCTATATTGTCCCTATTGATTATAGCCTTATCCTTAATAACTATAATAGTATGAGAGTCCTCGACTCCAATGGTAATATCTTTCTCACTACAATCAAAAAAGAGCATAAGCATTGTAAAATAAATATCGAAAAAACTATATCTTTTTTTTCTATCTATGTAAACATCATTGTAATATATTTGCTTGTCTTTCTCATATTCTTCTGCAATTATCCCTCTCGACATCTGTTCAAGGGGATTTAGGCAGTCAATCCTGGAAAAATTCATCAAATCTTCGTTGTTATCAAGAGTATCATATATTTGATTGAAGTATTGTTCAATCATTATAAATGGGGAGAGCATATCAGAATCTCCAAATGGAAGTTCTACTAATTGTCTAACAGTTGGTTGTTTAATCATTCCTAAATCGTATGTTGATAAATCTATATCTAATCCTGCTACCAATCTATTTTCTAACATTATTCACCTCTATTGATGTTATCTGTTCTAAAATACATTAAGTAACCATTGTATTCAATCGGCAAATCTTTTGTCTTATACATATTTAAGAAATTGACCTGTCCTATGCTCTCAACCCCTAAACCAGTTAGGAGTCCTATAACCAACTCAATTACTGCTAACACTCTTGACCCATTAACTGTGTTATCACAAGCCTGATGCCCACAGACACCAATTTCAATGATATTCTTTAAGGTCTTGTCATGAGAGTGTCCCATTTCCTTCCAATTTTCTTTACTGTAAACACTTACGCTTACCATAATATCTGATTCTCTTTGCAACTGTTCGATTCTTCTGTTCATAAAGACTTTCTTTTTTAACTCTTTGACTGGGTTCTTTACAGTTGGTAATTCCTTAATATCAGTATCCAATACATTGTTGTAATAGAGAAGTTTGACTATGTCCTCATCACTCATTAACTTTGAGTAAATATCGGCGGTAACTTTGTTTGCATATCCTATTAGTGCCATGTCTACCTCCTCAATGTAACTGTAATCTCATCAATCAACTCATTAGAGGTAAAGTCATAGACACTTATTTTCATCTTCTGTCCTATAAGCTTAAAGTCGAATGAACCTCTAATAACAATATTTGATTCTGTTTGTGATACCAAAGTAAATGCGTCTTTATTTTCAATTTCCCATCTAGCAGTTTGGTGTTTGCTTGATAACTTAATTGTGTATTCTATTTCCTCACCAAGAGTAATTTTTGTTTCTCCTTGAATCTTATCAAGAGGAATTTTTGGTGATTCTTCGTTATCATCAACATATCTACTGTTGTAGTATTTTTCATTATTAGCTAGTAGAGTAGAGGAGTCATCACCATTAATGATAGCTGTCTGTAAAACTAGAGATTTAATCAATCCATTGTATTCAAAATCATTTATATGAGTGATTCTAAATGCAGTTCTGTGGGTCAATAAGACCCTAAATCCTTCACCTATACTTCTTGTTATAGGATTAGAACCATACCATATCTGTTTTTTTGAGTCCATGTGAGACATAAACAGACCATCTGCAACACCATCCGAATACATAGTTAAGTTTTCAACTGATGTTGGTATCTTGTAAATCTCACCTTCATATTTAATAGAGAAGTAATTATTACACTTTCTCATTATGAAGTGTTTTTTTGCACCTACTGGTTGATGCTCTTGAAATGTTATTAGCCAGTCGCAATTATCGAATCTTACATAACAGCCAACTCCAACATTTAAGTCCAATTCTGTAAAGATTTCCTTTTCATCAAGAGATGTCTCATCATTATTCGCTACATCATTGATGGCGATTAGGGCAGTTTTAGTCTTGTTGGTTATACAAACCTCATCAATGTCTGTTACTTGTAATTCCTTAGCTGTAACAGATGTTTCTAAGTATTTTCTAAAGCCATCTTTAGCCCTCTGTAACTCAACATCTTTTATTGATTCTAGCTTTTTATTTCTAAGGACTCTATTTTGGTAGTCATTCATATAGCGAAGTCCACAAGTCATTAGTTAAAACCCCCAAACCCATTATATGAATAGTCAATAACATCTAATTCAAAACTTCTTTTGTTCTTCTCATATAACTTGATAACCTTGTCTAGCATATTAGCACCAGATAATTTCTTAAAATCACTATCTGTTACCATCTGTCTAAGGTTGTCCTCTCTATTAAGCTTAGGATGTAGCCAATAGAAAATCATTCCTTCTGCCAAAATAAATATTTCCTCATTAGTCAAGTCTGCTTCAAAATATCCATTATCATAGAAGTATATCTTGCTAGGTTCTGCCATTGGAATCTCAAACTCAATTCTATTTGTATTAAGATTCCAGTCTATTCCTTTTTTATATTCTATTCCTGTTTGCTCACCTATAACCTCAATGCCTTCTAAATGATTTTCTGGTATTTCTATCTCACTTTCTCCTAAATCAATGTACATTTCAGAGAAGTCATATCCTAATATGGTTAAATCCTTTTTACAAGTCTTGAATTTAGCGATTGCTCCAATTAAATATTTATGAAGTTCTCGTCTTGCGACCTCTGGTCTTAACAAAGCAAATAATTCATCATCTATTTGAGAAAGAAAAATATCGTAAATACATTCTACTTTTGTCATGCAAACCTCCTCAAATATTAGTATTATTCAAACAAATATCCTTTTCCAGTTATCCCTGCAAGGATATTCTCTTTATTCCTGTCGTTTACTTCTCCTTCAGTTCTAAGATATAAGTATCTTGAGAATACTAAAAGGAGAATACTTGTAGATAGCTTCTCACAAAATTCAGAAAACTCATCTAAGTTTGAGTCTATAATTAGTCCGTCAATATTAGTAACATCATAATTAAATGGGGCATAGGCAAAATCTAATCCTAATGTGTCTATTATTTCCTCAAAAGTATACTCGTCATCTGTATTGTAAAGTGTTACAATTCCCAAAGACAATGACCTAAGCATTTCCTTAGATGTACTAAGCATTGAAAGTACAGTTTTAAGACTTACGATTTTTGTATCCCCACTTGCACTCCACTCAAAAGTTTCTCTTGTTCTAGGGTCTGTGAAGCAAGCTACCCCTGTTGTTAAGTTTATCAGCTCAACTGTTATAAAATCCTCATTCTCATTTAACCATCTTTTGATTTCAGCATTTTTAGGATTTGAACTAGTTGAACTCTTAATTGCTTTTCTCAATATTTTTGCCATAATTTTCTCTCCTCACCTTTTATATAAAAGGGGGAGCTAAAACGCTCCCCGTATAAACTAAATATTAGGCTATCTTATAAGCACCATATCTATTAGTTACACCTATACCTAAGTGCAATCTTCTTACATAAGTCAATTCTAACTGTCTGTCAAGTCTAGCAGTTGGCTTGTCTAGGTTGTCTATAACATAAGCATCGCCTTCAAAACCACCGTAGATTATCTTATCGCCATTAGGGATAACGAATAGAGTATCGTTAGCTATAGCGAATGACTTAGTGTCCTTGTTGTAAACGTTTTCTAGTTCAACGCACTTAACACCCTTGAACTGTCTAACATAACCAACATTTCTTACATCATCTGAATCAACAGCGTATGCAGCTATTGAAGGTATCTTAGAAAGGGCAAGCTTAGAACCATAGATAACAGCACCTTCGCCAACCTTTTCGCATAATTCTAGTAACTTAGCTTCATCAACAGTAGTGTGAGTAACCTTAAGTTCAGCAACACTAATATTGTCATAAGCCTTAGAGAATACTTCACCTATCTTTTCAGCAACTCTCTTATTGAAAGAAGCGATAACCTTATCAATTAGAGCGTTAAGGTCTATTCTACCAAGCATGAAAGCGTCATATTCAGTATAAGTCTTAAGTCCTAAATCGAAAGCAACTGTTGGTATATGGTTGTTGAACACTCTTTCCCTTCTGATGTTGTCATTTGATGCAGCCACAACAGATACATCAAATAGCTCTGGAGTTTCAGCTATAAACTCTGGCTTTTCACCATAAGCAGTATCCTTAAATACCATTATATCCTTGAATACTTCTCTACTTATAGTAGATGTACCTTCTGTGATTAGGACTTCTAGGATTTCAAAAAATTCATCCTTTATCTTATTAAAAGCTCTGTAACTTCTATCTCCACCAGTCTTTGCATCAAACAACTGTCTTAGAGCGTCATTTGCATCTATTACTGTGCCATCTTCTTTAGTAAAAGTCTTAACTTTATTCTTATAAATATCTAATGCTAGTGTCTTTAAATCTGTATTCATATCTATATCACCTCACTAAATTATATAAACCTTATCTCAACAGACTTCTGCCCATTAAGAACTGGCTTACCAATTACATAACCAATAGCGTCTGTTCCATCAGCAGACTTTTCTACCTGATGTCCATTAGCAACTGGCTTAACAGCATCTCCAACCTCAACAGCACCCTCAACAAATGCTTCTGCTACAGCTATTTCTACACCAAGCTTTACTGGTATAGCTCTGTAAACACCATCTTTAACTATCTTTATATCTTCTTCCTTTTCGAGAGCAGTATAAGGGTGGAATGTTTCTGTGATTACAGCGATTTCAAGATTTTTCGCAGCAAGCTTACCAGCCTTAAATACATCTCTTTCTTTTTCGTTCTTATCTTTTGTTATTGCAACAAACGCTCCATTTTCAGTTGCAGTAGTTTCAGCGAATCTTACTGAAATTGGTTCAGAAAATGGATTTTTTGTTATATTTACTAATGCCATTATTGTTTACCTCCGTAAATTTTATTATTTATAACCAAGAATATCGTCTAGCAATCCATTGTAAAGATTTTCTTGTTTATTGTTTTTATTCTTTTCATCTTCCAATTTAATTCCATTGAAAGAGAAGTTTACCTTATCTTTTTTACTCATAGCTCTCTTACCAGCTATTACATACAATTCTTTTTCAAGGTCAGAAACCTCAATCTCAAAATTAAGAGCCTTAGCCTTTAATTCTTCAATAGCTTCATCTTCTATAGCGAATCTACTCATTAATTCTGCAACCTCATTTTCTCTCTTGGCTACTTCATTAACCTTTTTGTATTCTTGTAGAGAGTCTATTTCATTTCTCATTTCTTGTAGGGTAGAAATAAAGACTTCTTTTAACTCATCAAGACTCTTTATCTCTGTATCGAACAATTCATTGAAAATAGAGTAGTCTGGCCCTGTATTCACTATTAGCTCTGGGTCTGTTACAGGCTCATCTGGTTCTACCACAGGGTCTTCCGAAGTTACTGTAGGTTCGGTTGGTTCTGTAGTCGGTTCTCCTTTTGGTTCTTCTGGCTCAACAGTAGGTTCAACTGGGTCAACCACAGGTTCGTCTGGGTCTACAGTCGGCTCTGTTGGTTCAGAAACAGGTTCTTCGCCTCCCTGCTCAAAAGAGAATACATCATTCTTAGCCTTGTCTATAAATTCTTGATAATCTTCAAGATTGCCAAAAAGTTCAATTCTACAATTTTCATCCATACCAGGTGTTACATCATCCGACAAGATTGTAACTCCTAGATAATCAAACTTAGTAATGTGGAATATTGAGTCCATATCAATATGTCCGTCCTCAACAGAAAGTTCTACACTTACACACTTACCATTAGTTTTTTCAATCAATTCAAGTGTTTCGTTTGAATAATCCTTGTAGATATAACCAGTACAAGTGGTATATATCTTGCCATCTTTTGAAATATATCCCACCTTAGTTGATTCAGGGATAATTCCTACAGGTCTTTCAAGATATGTAGTCTTTACGCCATCATCACTAAGAGTGATTTCAATTTCATGTCCTGCAAAGTCATACTCACCATTTTCATCTTTTCTTATATAAGCCAAGATTGGTTTGTTTTTTAAGCTAGGTTCTGCCATCTTAATAGCGTCCATGTTTATGTCTGAACTGTTTCTATTCAAGTTATCATGCAGTAAAGTTAGCTTTACAGGTACTAGATTTGAACTGATTGGCTCTGTAGATTGAGAAAATAGACAACTCATGTTTGCTCTTTTTTTCAAAATCTGCACCTCCAATTTATTATTGTTTTTGAATATAAAAAAAGTAGGGGATAACCCTACAGGAATAGCTTGTTAGTATAAACTAATTTCTTTTTTGTTTCTTCTGAAAGCTCGTTGTATTTTCCTAAATTTAAAAATAAATATAGTGTTTTTCTTTTTTCTTGTGGATACTTGATTAATTCCTTGTATCCAGCTTTTATCATATCCTCACGATTTTCAGATATTACATACATTTTCATTTAAAACCTCCTAATCTCCTTGCTCACTTATAGAGGCAGAACTAGGATTTTCAGCATTTGAAGGTCTACCACCACTACTAATTGTATGTGATGTTAACATTGGATTCATATATTCTTCTAAATCAAGTAATGATTCACTATACAGAATGTTAAGAGATTCCAATGGACTAAATCCTTGCGTTGCTAAGTATTTCTTTTTAGAACCATAAACAGCAAGATTTTCTCTTTCTGTCTGTATGGCTTTTTGCTTATTATAGTAGGAAGTTTCAATAAATCTGACTCTCCAACCACCTTTTTTGAACTTTTGCCTAAGCTCATAATTAAACCATTTTTCCAAAAGCCCCTGTATTTCAATAGGAACAAGTGTATCTATGATAGAACTTAAGATAGTAGACTCATTGGTCTTAGAATTACCATTAAATAAGTCATCTGAAATACCCGCATTGTCATATACAGTTTTCTTAATATTGTTTGAGTGTTCATAGGTCTTTAGCTTGTTATCTCCCAATGGGATAGACTTTAAGTCCATAGGAGTAGATACAACAGCAATACCCTCTGGCAAAACACTCTTAATTGACTGATGATAGGTGTAGATAACATCTTTATCCATTACCATTTTTCCATCTTTATCTTTTACGATTTCTTGATGTAGTAATTTGTAATTGTCCAACTTATTGTTCAAGTTATCTAAGGCTTCTGCGTCTGCAAGGTTCATTAATCCTGCAAACAAGTGGATATAATAAGGCAGTCCTTTGCTTTCCCATTGATTTAACTGAAAGCCAGCTCCGCTATCCCCAACTATATAGTAATTATCAACAAAGTCATTTAATTGTTTCTTATCACTTACTGTTTGGAATCGCTGTCTTGCATTAATTATTTCTTCTGGGAAGTAATCTATTTTATCATCTGTTATCTTCGATACATCAACACCATATCTAAAGATACCAAACTCATCTAAAACCAACATCTTACATATCTTTTGTGGTATTTCTTGTATCAAAATACCATCTCTAGTTTCTCTCTTGTAGATGTACACCTCACCATTTTGCAATAGCCTTTTAGTTAGCCATCTATTTAAAGTCTTTATTCCATATCTTTCTAAGTATTGAGCGACCTTTAACTCGTCTTTCCATATAGATTCTTTATCTTTATATTTAAAACTGTCAGTAGGGTAGATGTAATGGTCTTGTGTCAAGATAAGGGACTTGTAGTTTATAAACTCTTTTAGCATACCATTAAGTTGAGTCATCTTTACAGAAACATCTTGCAATGCGTCTACATTTGAAGATGGGTTATTTAATAATCTACTTAACTGTGCTGGAGTAATATTTGATGGTCTATAATAAGACTTATTTGCTTTTTCAATACTTCTTATTCCAGCAGAATCCATAACTCTTGATGCAAACATTATATGCTCATCTGATATAGACCTGTCTACAACTTCCTTATCTTCGGTCTTTTCAACTTCTTTGTTTTCCATTTTTCTCACTTCCTTTCTAACAGAAAAAGATAAATTCATCTACTTTTTTCTCTGATTTCCTTTTTTCCTCTATAATTTGTTCGCATAGATAATTAGCGTATGCAACGCTCGAATATCTATCTTTTCTTGCTGTATTCTTTTCTTTAATCTTAATCTTACCATTCAGTACATCATAATCAAGATTTACTAACTCCCCAACAAGTAGAGTAGTTTGAGTGAATGGTAATAAGAGTTTTGCTTGTTCTTCTCCAGATAGAGAAGCTAACCCTATGGTCTTACCAAGTAACTCTTTTATATTTATCTCATTGTCTGGCAATAAGAATTTCTCACTTAAAAAATCTGATTTTAGCTTAATTGCCATCTCGTGATTTGAGTCTAAAGAAGCCTTCATAGCATACATTAAAGCTATGGCACCATCGTCATCTAATTCTCCAAAATCACAATCGCCATCTCTATTATACGAAGTCCATGCTGGATAGGTTATTCCTCTTTCATTGTCATAAATTTCTTTTGTTAACTCATTAAATACTGTCATACCAACACCATGAGCATCTATAATCATTCTGTCGCAGCCAAAGTCATAGAATAGCTGTTTAAGTCTTAACGCCTGAAACTCTGCTTGAAGTCCATTATATGATTCCATACAAACCAATTCTTTCTTCCATGTCTTTCCGTTAGGTATAAGCCTAACAAGACTGTAAATAGAGTTGTCATTAATTTTGCCTGCTTGTAGGGCTATATCGGCTGATAAGATTCTTATTTCATCCTTAACTCTAGGGATTTCCCAAGATTTAACTTTCTTATCTTTTTCTGCCACCCATTGAGTAGAGTCTGGGGGGTAAAATGCGTCTGTAATTCTTCTACACTTATCTATTTCATCAAGCTTAAAGAAAGCATTAGAATTTTCTCCAAAGAATACTGCTTCTGTTTCCATAAGAAAACTTACAGCATCCATTGTTTCTCTTAAATCCTCAACTCTTGCTTCGCTCATGAATCCCTCTCGTAATGAGGTGGCAACAGGAACACTTATGACGAATGAAGGTTTTCCATTAATCATATCTTTAATATTCTTGCAAAAATAATCTTGATAAAAATAATGAGCTTTTAACCAGGCAGATGTCAGATAAATTGTCTTATTCTCATATTCTGAATAGGTGCTCCACTTAGGATTTTTCCTATAACTATATTGAGGTGTATTATTCAAGAATGGAATACAAACCTTTTCAAGTATTAACTTTTCAACCTGGACTGCTTCATCTACTATAAGTATAGTAGCTCTCTTACCTCTACGATTCGCACTTGCGTTAGTTGCTAAAATTGTAGAACCATTTTTAAAAAAAACTACCTTTTCTTCTTGTGGCGCTTTAAAATCCTTAATTTCTTTTCTAAGCATTACAGACATACCACATAATTCTTTTTCAATCTTAGTATTTATTAGTTCCATAGCCTGACTCTTTGTAGCACAAACTATAACTATATTTGAGTTAGGGTAGAGGATAGCCATACAACAGGCGAATACTGCTGTTAAGAAAGATTTTCCAACCCCTCTTGTTCCTATAAAAACGCTATTGGTATTCTTATCAAACTCATAAATAATCATTTCCTGAAACCATCTTAGTCTGATTCCTAGATAATCTTGAGCGAACCTATGGGGGTTTTCTCTCCAAAACATGACCCACTCTTTAAGAGATTTTTTATAGGCTGTTTCTCTGTTAGAAGGAATAGTTCTTCTTTTTTTTGTTTTAGAATGGAAATTCCACTCTTGTTTGTTCTTAGCCATTATTTCAACACCCCTAAAGATTTGTACATAGTAGAAATCATCTCTTTTTGTACTAATTCTCCAATACCATCTGTATCAACCCATTTACTATCTTTGGTAATGAGTGGTGCATTTTCAGTAATACCCTTGATAAACATTCCAACCAATACCTCATCTGATTGAGCAGAATTATCCTGTGTTGGTTTTAATTTAGCGTCATTCATAATCTTTTGCTGGATATTGGTAATATCATTTACTGTCTTTTGGTCTCCAGCTTCCCTTGCCTTCCTTATAGCTAACTCATTTAAAGAGTAGTGCATATAAAGATTTTTCTCTATAGGAGTAGTCCCAGAGAAAGTATCTAATAATTCATTGTACTGATTTTCCAAAAAGTATAAATCAGCCTTATCATATTTTTCTCCCCATCTTTTTATAACATCTTTTGTAACTTTGAATTTACTTATTTCATCATCAATTCCTGCACTCATAAGACCACCTCTTTCCATAAGCTTAGTTATGGACTCAACTGTGTCTTTTTTGTTGGAAAATGCTCCCTTTCTTCCGACTTTATTCATTATCCCATCCATATAGTTTTGTAATGTCAAGTCTGGGTCTTTACTAGAAATTATCTCTCTAGCAAGGTCTATATAGAACGGAAAGTCGAAATTCAAACATAAGTGCATTAATGCAAGGATATAATCTCCTTCATACATGACTATTAATTCCCTATATCTACTGATTAGACAAGTCTTGCAAATAGGGAAGTATCCGTCTGAATTGTAAAGGCTATTGTTAGTCCAGTAAAATTCAGCCATTATCTTATCTTCCTTGCAAGCACCACATCTTGTGATTGAGGAATAGTCTGGATTTATTTTATCTCTTGATTGTTGTTTCATTTTCTCACTTCCTTTCTATGCAAATAGGGGAGTGGATAACTCCCCATCATCACATAGGGGAGAAAAAATTATGTAACTACCCAAACAGAGCTTGGATAGCATCCTAAAAGCACCAAACCTTGATACTCTTAGGATGAAGGGCATAAGCCCAACATTTATATTAATTAGATTTATTCATAAGATTTATATTATAAGTACACAGTCTTCCATCTTCATTGAAAACTAAGAACTTCTGAATAGGCTTTGAGTTCTTCCTGATGTTGTAAGCATACTCATCAGTACCACTAAATGACCCATTAACCAAAACCTCTGATTGATTTACGGTAAATTCATTGGCATTGTGAAAATGTCCCATAAATACATAATCTGGAACATTGCCAGTTAAAGCTGTTAGACCTTCAACTACTGTTTGAGGTTTATCTTTATCTCCATGAACTCCAACGCAAGTGTAACCCTTTATAGTTACTGGGGAAAGCGTTTGCCCAACTGCTGGAATTATAGTTAAGTTCGTTATGTTCTTAGTCCTTTGTATAATCAATTCTTGCACTAGAGCAGAGAAGCTATCCTCATTTAAGTTATCATCTTTCTTAGGTAGCATTCTATCGTGATTACCCTCTACCATAGTAAAAGTTATCTTGTCTATCTTCTTAGCTAGTTCAAATAGAGTAGTGGATAGCATTTCAGAAGCACCTATAACTTGTCCTGCTACATTAATTCTATTCTCTAACCTTAGATTGTTGTGTATATGACCCGATATTGTATCTCCTAATTCAAAAATATACAAGTGGTTGATTTTGTGTAGATTACAATATCTCAAAACATCATTTATCACCTGATTCATTCTTTCTCTGGCTATATCTGGGTTATATTTATTTATAGGTGAGTCAATGCCTATACCATAATGTATATCAGATAATAGCAAGATACCTACATTCTCATTTTCTTTTATATCTGTTGATTTAGCTATCTCTAAAGGCTTTTCATAAGCCAAAAGCTCTAACTCATCTCTCATTATATTGACAAAATCTTCAACTCTTGCTAAAGCCCTAATCTGTTTATTAGCTAAAGTTCTTTCATCTTGTATCTGCTTTCTAGTTTTCTTTAACTCTAAAAGCTTTTCTTCAATATCTTCTACATCTTTTCCTTGTCTATTCTTTCTGCCTTCTTCTTCAAGGTACTCATCATATAATTTGACCCCATATGACATCTTTCTTAGGTGGTCTGGTGCAAAATTAAGACCAGTAGCCTTTGATATATCTTCCCATGACTCCGACCTCTCTCTATTGAGTTTTCCAAGCATGAGATTTATAATCTCTTTTTTCTCCATAAATTCTTCTCCCATAATTTTTTCTCATAACTAAAGAGGGTGATAGCCTTAACTATCACCCTCAAAATATATTGTATATTACTTGTTATCTTTTTTAGAATTCTTTATCAAAACCAATTGTCATAGAAACACCATATTCTCCTATGTAATCGTCTACGAAATCTATAACAGAAATCTCATTGATTATGTTCCCATTCTTATCTAGTTCCTGGAATATTAGTTCTTCTCCAATTCTTTCTAGCCTTCCCTTGGCTGTTGATGATTTAATTGTTTTCTTTGCCATAATTTTTCTCTCCTTAATTAATTCTCTCATAAACCAAGAACCTATATCTAGTACCCTCATCAGATATTAGGTAATTGGAACTTGATTTAACTCCCCAAATAGAGGAATCTATCTTGGGGAAGAAGCTGTCTGCTTCAATTGTTTTGTCTTCATCTATTTCTGTAATGTATAATTTACTAGCAATATCCATAAACTGTCTATAAACATTGTCCCCACCACAAATGAATATCTTCTCATCTGGGTGAGATAGAGCATACTCAATCACTTCTTTTTTAGAATGGAGTATTAAAGCCCCATCAAATTCACAATCCCCTCTAGTGAGAATTATATTTGTTCTTTCTGGTAGAGGTCTTTTTGGTAAACTCAAATATGTTTTTCTCCCACAAACAATAGTATGTCCTAGTGTTGTTTCCTTAAAATATTTAAGGTCATCTTTTAGGTGGTAGATTAAATCTCCTTTATATCCTATTGCTCTTGACTTGCCAGTAATAGCTGCTATCATGTAAATATTTGCTATCATAAGTCACCTATATCGCCAAGTGAACTACCCATAGTCTAAAATCTATGAGCTTCCTGCTTCGCTGACCTCGCAACCTACTATCTCCACAGGCGTTAATTCGGGCAGTCCCTGCCCTATTGTTTTTTCTTATACTACTTGTCTTAATCCTTCTGCCAATATATTTTTTGCCGCATTGATATCTCTATCGTGTTTTGTATTGCAGAAAGGACACATCCAATCTCTTACTTTTAGATCTTTTACATTTGTATTTTTATATCCACAACTAAAACATAGCTGGCTACTTGCATAAAAATCTCCATTCCGCGGGCAAGCCGCGGCACAAATAGTAATGAAAGTGTTTTACATCTCAACTCTGTGATTTAAAATATATAACAAGAAGCTATACTACAAAGCACGGGAGGTAAAGTTGTAAAAACTTTCTCTGTTTTAGACAGCATAAAAATCAGTGTAAGTTCTGTCTTTTCAAGCACAAATAAGTGGTATCATGAATCCGTACACTAAGAATTGTTAAAGCTCTTTGTTTTATTGTGTGGCAGTTCAGTCAATGGCTTCTTATCTTTTACGAAAGGAGTTACACTATGAAAGTTACTTATCAAACCTGTTGTGGTGTCGATGTTCACAAATCTTTTCTTGTTGCCACAATCATCAAAACTACCGCCGGTATTGAACCTTCTTATCAAAAGAAGCGATTCTCTACCTTCAACAATTCTATTTTAGACTTTAAATCGTGGCTTCTTGAAAATGAATGCCATGATGTCTGTATGGAATCCACAGGTAAATACTGGGTTCCTGTCTTTAATCTTCTCGAAGATCAAATCAACGTTACCATTGCTAATCCCAAATGGGTTAAAGCTGTTAAGGGTAACAAGGACGATACCAAAGATTCTAAATGGATTGGAGACTTATTCCGACTGGGACTTGTGAAAAGCAGCTACATTCCTTGTAGGTTGATCCGTATTCTTAGAGAATACACAAGATATCGTTACAAGCTTGTTTCTTGCCGTTCAAGTGAAAAGAATAGATATCAGAATGCTCTTACTGTTTGTAATATCGCATTAGATTCTGTTGTATCCGATATCTTTGGGAAGTCATCCTCATCCATTATCGATTATCTGCTTGAACAATCAGGTACTACGATTAACCATGAAGAAATCGCTTCAAAACTTCTTAAGAGCCTCAAATCCAAAGAAGACGCTGTGATTGAATCTATCGAAGGATATCAGATGACTGATGCCCAGAAATATCGTATGCGCCTAATTCGCGCACATATGGATTATATCACAGCTGAAATCAATGATATAGATAAACAGATTGAATCTTTGATTTCTTCCGATCCTGATTATGATAAAGCTATCCGGTTACTAACTACCATTCCGGGTGTCAAACGTGATAGTGCAATTACTATCATCTCCGAAATTGGTATTGATATGTCTCAGTTTTGTAATTCTAAACGCTTATGTTGTTGGGCAGGTCTTACCCCCAGCAACAATGAATCTGCCGGTAAGAAGAAATCTGTCCGTATTACACGTGCCGGTGTCTACCTCAAACCTGCATTAGTACAGTGTGCTCATGCAGCCGTGAAATCTGACAAGTCTCCTTACTACAAAACGAAATATGAATCCCTTGTTAAACGCCGTGGCAAGAAAAGAGCTGTTATTGCCATTGCCCGTATGATTCTTATAGCCATCTACCGGATGCTGTCTACCGGAGAGGTATGGAATCCAAGCGATCTTTACAAAATCGATATGCCTGCACCTTTAGCTGAAAAACAGAAGGCTAAGGCTATCAAGCAAGCCAAAAAACTTTTACAAAAGGAAGGACTGCTTCCTCCTGATGAACCTTTAGCTTCTTGATCAATCTACTAAATCTATATCCTCAAATAAGTTGCCTACTTAAGACAGCTTATTTAAGTGCGCCGGTTTACGGCTTACCTCTACTTTCTTTCACACTATGTATCTATCTTAATATAATTTCTACCATTCCATTTTGACTTATATTCCAGTTGTCTTGTCAGCTCATACCACGATACATCGCTTATAGTTTTCGCTAAATTATGATTTTTCACCATATTTTTTATCTGTAAGTTTTCCGAAACTATCACTTGGTTTTCGTTTATAATTTCGCTTGAAATCTTATGCAGATAATCTTTTCTTGTATTAGCTATTTTCTCATGGCATAGTGCTATTTGTTTCCTTTTTTTCTGATAGTTCCTACTCCCCTTTGTTTTATTTGCTAATTGTCTTTGTAATTTTGTAAGCTTTTTCTCATATTTTTTAATTGTCTTCGGATTTTCATATTTCTTCCCATCTGATGTGATACATAAATCTTTTATTCCTAAATCCAATCCTATTTGTCCGTTTGTCTTTACAAGTGGACTATGTTCAGTTTCTACAAGAACAGACACATAGTACTTGCCACTTGGTACCTTAGATATAGTTGCTGTTTTTATCCGACCTGAAAATTTTCTATGTAATTTTATTTTTACCCTTTTTAATTTTGGCAGCTTTATTCTTCCTCTATCAAAATCTACAGTTATATTCCCATTTGTAAAATTGGTTGTATATGATTTACGATTACTGTGCTTACTCTTAAACTTTGGATAACCTGCATGTTCTTTGAAAAACTTTTGATAAGCACTATCCATATTATAAATTGCATTTGTTAAAGCAAATTTATCTACTTCTTTTAGCCATTCATAAGCTTTTTTCAGCTCTCTATTGCAATAATTATTACAATCTGTTTTACTGACAGACTTTTTTTCTTTTTCATAAGCATCTTTTCTGTACGCAAGGGTTTGATTATATACAAAACGACAACAGCCAAATGTCTTTGCTAACTGTATTTCTTGCTCTTTGTTTGGATAAATCCGATATCTATATGCCTTTAACATTAAGCTTACCCGCCTTTCTACCCTTGATTTTCTATATATTGCTTTAACATTTCTTCAGAAACATTGCCTACGCTACAAGCAAAATATCCATCCGTCCAAAATGTATGTTCTTTCCAAAAATGATTCTTAAGATATTCTGTATGCTTTTTCCATATATGATATGTTGTATAACTCTTAATTAGATTAACCACTTTACTTATGGATATTGTAGGCTCAGTTTCTATCATATAGTGTATATGGTCTTTGTCTGTTTCCATATATTTTATGATTATATTACTCTTTGTGCATATCTCATAAGAAAATTGTTTTATATAATCTTATATTTCTTTTGATACTAAAAGCTTTTTTCTATACATACATACAAAAAATAATATGATACTGTAATAAATATTTGTGTCTATTCTTTGATTTCCATACTCCCATAACGCTAGTTATTGTATCACAAATATCTATTTTTTGCTACCTTAACCCACCATCTAAAGCTAGTGGGATTGCGGTAGCATTATTTCAATTTTTTCTGCCTCCAATGCCTTCAACATTCCCTCACCGAGACCACCACAAATAGCAACATCTACATGATGCTCCTTTAGTTGCTGTAGAATTGCTCCATGTCCACCTGCCACACTCTGTAACATCTCTACATTTACAATTTTCCCATCTTCTATGTCGTAGATTTTGAATGTCTTTGTGTGTCCAAAATGTTGAAAAACTTCTCCATTATCATAGTTTACGGAAATTCTCATAAATCATCCTTTCTTTACTTTGTTCCTTTTATATGCACATAGACAAAATCGTGCTCAAAATTCTCTTCGCTGACAACTGTAATTGTGCTCTTGTTATGGAATATGGATGTCTTTGATCCTCCAATGCTTTCAATATGTCCATAACATCATTTCTGTTCCCCGGCATAGTCATATCATTTCCAGCCTTCACAATTCCAGATGCATATGCCACAGGATACTTCTTATCTCCCTTTGTTAGACCTTTTGTCACTGACCAATCCGTCATAACAAATCCATCAAATCCCCATTCATCGCGCAAGACATAGGTCTGTAAATCCTTTATTTGACAAGTATGCTCTCCATTGACAAGATTATAAGAACTCATCACAGCCTTTGGAGAGGCTTCCCTCACACAAATTTCAAAGCCCTTCAAATAGATTTCTCTCAACGCTCTCTCACTGACTACACTGTTGGAGGCATTTCGATTTGTCTCTTGGTTGTTTGCAGCAAAATGCTTGA